>ENA-OOZQ01002395-OOZQ01002395.1-human-gut-metagenome-genome-assembly--contig:-NODE-2395-length-9838-cov-3.247061_pt1 | contig 9838 bp, 9 predicted proteins | sample MGYA00241188_ERZ501399 | MGnify/ENA primary metagenome ERZ501399 (study PRJEB25962, sample SAMEA2042658) | human gut metagenome | biome: human gut; feature: human-associated habitat; material: faeces... | reverse complement strand
TATTTCTTCCGGGGGTGCGGTGACGGCTATGGAGTAGCCGCAGCCTGTGCCAAGATCCTTCGGGGTGCGCTGTATTTCGCAGTAGTATTTTAAACTGTTCAGCAAGTTTTTTGCTTTCATTGCATAGGTTATGGAAGTCATGGCTATAAGACTCTTTTTCATTTTTGTTGCTCCTTTATGCTGTACTTGTCCGTATACGCTTTTACGAATACACTTCAGTATATGCCGTTCACTGTTTGAGGGTGAACGCTGAAAGTTTTGTGAAAGGTAGGTGAAATTTGATAAAAGTTAATAGTCAGTTTAAATTTCGGGTGTACTATTTATAATATAAAAAAAGAAAAGAGGTAAAAGCTATGAACGGATTTATGTATAAGGTAGCGAGATTTTTTCAGGGCAGATATGGTATAGACAAGCTTTTTTACGGCATTTGCGGAGTGGCTGTGGTGCTTAGTGTGGCAAACTTGTTTGTAAGGTCACTTATTTTACAGCTTATGGTATACGCTGTGCTGGTGCTGGCGGTGGTGAGGGCGATGTCGAGAAACTGCCAGAAGCGATACGAGGAGAACATGAAGTTTGAGAGGGCTTTCGGGGGAATTGGCAGGAAATTTTCATTCTGGAAGAGAAAGTTTGCTGACAGAAAGACCCATGTTTATATAAAGTGCGGTGTATGCAAAAAGACGTTAAGGCTTCCAAAGGTAAAGGGTGAACATACTGTGAAATGCCCTAACTGTGCAAATAAGTTTAAGGTGAAGATCTGACCTGTTGCGGAATTTGCGGAAATGTGCTATACTGTATAATATAGTATGATACTGTAGGGGTGCAAGGACAATGGGAATGGGCTGTCGAGGACGCCAGCCCCTACGGAAGTGTGTCAGGTACGATTTTTTTGCGAAAAGGGAGCGGCAGGAATGCAGAAGGTAAATTATCAGAAAATGCTGGAGGGCATTATAAAAAAACACGAAGAAAAGGGCGAAGTGCCGACTTTGCTTTTGCATAGCTGTTGTGCGCCGTGTTCTTCTTATGTGCTTGAATATCTGTCGCAGTATTTTAAGATAACTGTGTTTTACTACAATCCGAACATTTATCCCCGTGAGGAGTACGAAAAGCGTGTGGCGGAGCTTCAAAGGCTTATAGCACAAATGCCTATGAAAAATCCTGTTACGTTCGTGGAGCGTGGGTATGACGAGGGTGAGTTTTTTCAGGCTGTTAAGGGCTTTGAGGATATACCTGAGGGCGGAGAGCGGTGCTTTCGCTGTTACAGGCTCAGGCTTGAACGGACGGCTCAGCTTGCAAAGGAGCTTGGTGCGGATTATTTTACCACGACGCTGTCTATTTCACCCTACAAGAATGCTCAGAAGCTCAACGAGATATCTGAGGAGCTTGGTGAGATATATGATGTAAAGGCACTTCCTGCGGATTTTAAAAAGCGTGAGGGCTACAAGCGTTCCATTCAGCTTTCAGCAGAATACGGGCTTTACAGGCAGGATTACTGCGGTTGTATCTTTTCAAAAAGAGAGCGTGAAAGACTGAATACGATTACAACAAAATCTGAATAAATATAAAAATATTAACGCTACGTAGAATACTTGTACATGATTTGATAATATGTTTGGCTATATATAGCAAAAATAATATGCAGATTTGTGAAAAATGGCTAAAGATATGTGATTAATTTGTGAAAAACGTTTATTGAAATACTTGTAAATGTGTGTTACAATATAGGCAAGATGTATGTTGAGGAGATATCGCTCAATATGTATCTAAAAAATTATTAACAAAAATGGAGGAAAAACAAATGAAAATCTCTAAGATTCTCGCTGGTATGTCAGCTGCTGCTCTTGCTGCATCAATGATGTCACTCGTAGCATTTGCTGATGAAACAGCTACTGTTAAGGCAGACCTCACTGGAGGTACTGTTTCTCTCATTGATGAGAAGGACGATGACGGTGTTGTTACAAAGACAGGTGTTCTTACAGGAACAAACGTTAAGCTTTCAGATGTTTGCGGTATTGATGTTAATGTAACAGTTGGTGCAGACTCAGCTGCAAAGATTGAGGCTGGAGACTGGATAGGCGGTGGACTTGGTTACAACTCTGAGTCAACTGGTTGGGCTTCAACAGAGTGGTCATTCCAGGAGGGTGCTAAGGACGTAACAGGCGTTAAGGCTGATGATGGTTCTTATGATTTTGTTCTGAAGGGAACAGATCCTGTATTTGCTGATACAGATACATTTGCTCAGGTATGGCTTCAGAACTGGACTACAGAGGACTTCACATTCAATGCTTTCACACTTCTTGACAAGGACGGCAATCCTCTCCTTGTTGTAGAGTCTGACAAGGCACAGGGCGGAAACACTGTTGACCTTAGCGCATATGATGCTACAGAAGTTACACTCGCAGGCAATGGTAAGGCTAAGGTTGACACTGGTAAGGTAAGAGTTAACGTTAACAATCCTTGGGGCGAAGACGTTGACAAGCTCATCACACCTGCTGATTTCGAGGGCGTTGACGCTATTGCTGTAACAGCTGAATTTGATGCTATCACAGATCCTGTTGATTTCGCTATCAACTTCGCTATCTTCTCAGACAATGGTCCTCAGTACTGGGGCGAGGGCAACGCAGCTAACAAGGGTTGCTCAACAGAGGCTGTAACAGTTAACGCTGACGGCTCATACACATTCCTGCTCAAGTTTGACGAGCCACTCACAGTAGACGGCGATCTTTTCCTTGATCTTCAGTCTGCATTCGAGGCTGCAACAGATGACGATATTCCTTTTGCAGCTAAGGTTACAAGCGTAAAGGCTCTTACACTTAAGGACGCTCCAGCTCCTTCTGAGTCAACAGCTGATTCTACAGAGTCAACAGATTCTGACGAGTCAAAGGTTATTCTCACAGATTCTTCGGACTCTAAGACTAACTCTGCTGCTACATCTTCTAAGGCTGCTAACAACGCATCTAACACAAACCCAAGCACAGGCGCTGCTGCTCTTGCTGCTGTAGGTGTTGCACTTGCTGGTGCTGCTGTAGTTGCTACTAAGAAGAGAAAGTAATCTGTAATTCAGATAATTCTTACTTAGAATAATTAAAGACCTGTCTTTCGGGACGGGTCTTTTTTATTGCTTTTTTATCGAGGTAGTGGTATAATTGATCTATAAACTGCGGAGGTGTTTTTTTATGCGTATAGTTTTTGATGATATTAAAGAGAGTCTTGCACCGAATTTCAAGGGCGGCGAGAAAAGCTTTGCAAGCAGGGTCTATTCTGACGGAAAGAACAAGATGATGAAAGGCAGGCTCGTGCCGGGGGCTTCTATCGGTCTGCACAGACATGAGGGCAACTGTGAGATGATATATGTTCTTGAGGGCAGTGGCAAAATGCTTTATGACGGCGGTGAGGAAAGACTGTCGGCAGGAGATTTCCATTACTGTCCTGAGGGTCATGAGCATAGCTTTATCAATGACGGCGACAGCGACCTTGTGTTTATTGCAGTTGTGCCAGCTCAGTAGATTTTTGCAGTTTTGTATCTGTGAAATAGTGGGTCAAAATGGCTTTGTAGTCTGAGCCTTTTTCTGCCATGGCGTTTGCACCGTACTGGCTCATTCCTACGAGGTGTCCGAAGCCGTGAGAGGTGAAAGTGAATTTTGTGTTGGCAAAGGTGAACTCGAAACATGGCGAGGAGATATCAATGATATCGCAGAATGTGTTGGGCTGTATATCATAGCCACAGACGGTCAGGTTCGTTACATAGCCTATGCCGTCTGTTTTTGTTTTGAGCCAACTATCAGCATTGGCGAGGGGAGTGAAATTAATATCGGGAAAGCGGTCAAGAAGCTTGTCTTGAAATTCCTTGGCGGTGAGTGTCTGGGTGCATTCTGTGGCGGCAAGGTCTTTGTCAGCGGAGCTGTCTACTGACAGAAGATATGGGATATCCTCTCCCCATGCGTTTTTGGCGGATTGGGTATGACCGCTTGAGGCGGCGTGAAAGGCGACGATTATCGGTTCGCCTTTATAGGTGAGTATTTCGTTTTCCACTGACTGCACGGCTGTCTTTACCTTTTTGTATGCCTTTTCATAGTCGCTGCCGTAATATTCTTTGGCTGCCTTTTCGGTGAAATAGCTTTGGTAGAGGGTGCTGTCATCGCTGATGAGTGCGCCTTTTAAGGCGGGAGTAGGCGACTGGGATTCGGAGAGCTGTCGGCGGCATATGTAGGTATGGGCGAGGACGGCTTGCGCTTTCAGGGCTTCTTCGTCAAAGTCCGCAGGCATTTGTGCAAGCACTGAGCCTATCATATATTCTTCAAGGGTGAAGTCTTCGGTCTTGCCGCTTTCGGTGAAATATACGGCTATTTTTTCTTTTTCTGAAAATGCAGGTTTCGATTCGGACTCGTTTGGACGAAGAAATACTATGGTCGGTATTATTATAAGGATAACAGCAAATACTGCCATTATCTGTATCAGGTCTTTCATATGGTTTGTCCTTTCTTTTTTTGGGGTACTATATTATATTCATGCAGTGGAGCAAATATTCATACAGGGCAAATTTTTGTACTGCAAATTTTTAAATGGCGGAGATATGCGGTTTTGATTTGACAGGTTATCTTAATACTTGACAAAAATCTGAAAAAGGTGTATAATATAACTTATATTTATAATATACTTGAAAGCGAGATGATCTATTCAATGATAAATAATGCAGCAAGGTCGCTTTTATGCGAACAGTTTATAGCAAACAATACTATTGACCCTAAGCTTTATGACAGATATGTGGTAAAAAGAGGCTTGAGAAACTCTGACGGTACAGGTGTTATGGCTGGTCTTACTAATATCTGTAACGTACACGGATATGTGGTAAACGAGGGTGAGAAATCTCCTATTCAAGGTCAGCTTATCTTCCGTGGATACAACATAAATGATCTGGTGTCCAACGCTCAGAAGGAGAACCGTTTTGGTTATGAAGAGATAGTTTATCTTCTTCTTATGGGCGATCTGCCTAACAGGGTGGAGCTTGATGCGTTCAGAGGAATGATGGCTGAAAACAGACCTCTCCCTGACAACTTCTTTGAGGACATGATACTTAAAGCTCCGTCAAAGAACATCATGAATAAGATGGCGAGAGCGATTCTGGCTCTTTACTCTTATGACGATAACCCTGAGAATCGCTCGCCTGAGTATGAAATGGCTACGGCTATCTCTATAATCTCTAAATTGCCTAACATCATGGTTTCGGCTTATCAGGTAAAGAAACGCTGTTATGACGGTGAAAGCTTGTTCATGCACCCTCTGATACCTACACATTCTACTGCGGAGATGATACTGTCGGCACTGCGTCCGGACAGACAGTTCACTGAGGAAGAGGCTAAGATACTTGATCTGTTACTTATGCTCCACGCTGAGCATGGCGGAGGAAATAACTCAACTTTTGCCTGCCGTGTGCTTACATCTTCCGGAACGGATCCTTATTCTGCATACTCTGCGGCTATCGGTTCACTGAAAGGTCCGCGTCATGGTGGCGCTAACCTTAAGGTGGCGGCAATGCACCAGTGCATAAAGGACAACGTTCAGAACTGGGAGGACGAGGGCGAGATCGCTGATTTCCTCACAAAGATACTCAACAAGGAAGCTTTTGACCACACAGGTCTTGTCTATGGCATGGGTCACGCTGTTTACACATTGTCTGACCCTAGAGCTGTCATACTCAGAGAGAATGCCAAGAAAATGGCTGAGAACACTGAGTTTGAGAGAGAATACAAGCTTCTTGAAACGGTGGAAAGACTTACTCCTGAGCTGTTCAAGAAGATCAAGGGCAGTGACAAGGCGATGTGCGCTAACGTTGATATGTACTCCGGCTTTGTTTACAGTATGCTGGGTATTCCTGAGGATCTTTATACGCCTATGTTCGCTGTTTCAAGAATGGCAGGCTGGTGCGCACACAGATTTGAAGAGCTTGTAACAGGCAAGAGGATAATCCGTCCTGCATACAAGGCTATCTCAGATGAGAAGAAGTATATCCCATTGGACGAAAGATAAGCAAAATAATTTTTACCTGTTCCTAATGGACGGAAAAGGCTTGAAATATTTTTGTGTATATGATATAATAGAATCGGGTATATGCCCGGTTCTATTTTTTTGTTTGGTGTATCAGGAGGGATCGTTTGAAAAATCTTAAATTGGCTGCTGTTTGTCTTTCTTGTCTTACTATGACAGGCTGTTCGGCACTGAATTTTTCTGTTGAGGGACTTATAAACGCCCCGAAGCTTACCTCTGAGCAAAGCGAGATACATCAGGCGCTTATCGAGAGCGTGGGCAGTAATATAACTCTGAAATATCCTAAAAACGGTGAATACCGCTCGGCTTATGTTATCGCAAATATTGACGATGAGCCTACGGACGAGGCTATGGTCTTCTATGAGTACACTTCAAACGGATCTGAGGAGGACGGCTTGAGGGTGAACATTCTCGACAAGGACGAGGACGGCAAGTGGTATTCTGTGAAAGAGCTTGCAGGCGCAGGCACTGACATAGATCAGGTCATTATCTCGCCTATGGGAAGCAATAACCAGACGGACGTTTTTGTGGGATATCAAAATCTTACTAATGATGAAAAGACTATGGAGATATACAGCTATACCGACGGAGATTTCAAGCGTGTGGCGCTTGATACTTATTCGGTGCTGGAGCCTTTGGATATAAACAATGATGGTTATATAGAGCTTATCACCATTCAGAGAAGCACCAATAATGATACAGGTGCGGTGACGGCAAAGGCTTCTATGCTCAACATGAAAAACAATGAGATAACCCGTGGCGAGAACGTTGATATGTGCGATAATGTGACTTCTTATGTGTCATCAAAGACGGGAATGCTTGACAGCGGCAGGCGTGCTATTTTTATTGACGGACTGACTGCTGACGGAAAATTGCAGACGGAGATAATATACTACAGATATTCGGGGCTTCAAAATCCTATGCAGCTTAGAAGCGAAAAGCTGCTGCCTTTATGCACAAGACCAGCAGGCTACTACAGTGAGGACATGGACGGCGACGGAGATGTGGAGATACCGTCAACTTCGCCTATGGTGGGTTATGAAAACGCTGTGGCAGACGAAATGCTCTATATGACTACATGGAGCGTTTATGAGGATTTTTATGATCTGAAAACAAAATACACAGGCTATTATGCCATATCTGACGGATATTTTGTAACATTCCCAAAACGCTGGAACAGTTCTGTTACTGTGAAAAAGGACAGCGACACAAACGAGCTTGTTTTCTATAAATACACGGGAGATATAAACGAAAGCAACGAGGAGATAATGCGTATCGCTGTGTCTTCAAAGAATGATTCGGAGGATTATATCTCTGACGGATATGAGCTTATCGACAGCAAGGGTCAGCTTGACTATTTTGTGAAGCTTCCTCTTGACAGGCGTGAAAAGCTCATACCGACTATTGACGAAATTCAGAATAATTTTTACATAATAAACTGATCTTGGAGAGGAGTAAATGTAATGAAAAGAGTTTTGGTTTGCGAGGACGAAGATTCAATTAGAGAATTTGTGGTCATAAACCTTGTAAGAAGCGGTTACGAGGTAGTTGACGTAAACTGCGGTGAGGACGCTCTCAAAGCCTATGACGAAAAGGACGGCGGTTTTGACGTTGCTCTGCTTGATATTATGATGCCCGGCATCGACGGAATGCAGGTGTGCAAGAAGATAAGAGAGAAAAGCAACACTATCGGCATTATCATGCTTTCGGCAAAATCACAGGAAATGGATAAGATATCATGCCTTATGAGCGGTGCTGACGATTATATCACAAAGCCGTTCTCTATTTCTGAGCTTATTGCAAGAGTTGACGCTGTTTGCAGGCGTGTAAATCGTTCAGGCTCTAAGCCTGAGGAGGCTTCACAGATAGTTTCAGGTCCATTTACCCTTAATCTTAAGAGCAGAACTGTTTTCAAGAACGGTGAGCAGATAGACCTTACACAGGTGGAGTATCAGATAATGGAGTATTTCTTCAAAAATCAGAATACTGCACTTGACCGTTCAAGTATACTCAATCACATATGGGGCGAGAGCTATTACGGCGACGATAAGATAGTGGACGTGAATATCAGAAGAATAAGAATGAAGATAGAGGACGAGCCTTCTAATCCTAAGTATATCCTTACTATATGGGGCTTTGGCTACAAGTGGGCAGGCGGCTCTAACTGAGCTGTGAAAACATGATGAACGGAGTTTTTATCAGTTGAGCGGAAAAAAAAGAAAAAGCGGCAGACTCAGTATCACACAGCACTGGCTGAGGAACAATCTCGGGGTGGTCGTGGGAATACTTGTGGTGCTTGAAATACTGCTTATCGTGGTGGTGAGAAATTATTACTACAGTTCCACAAGGCAGTATCTTACATCTAAAATGAAGATAGTCACCACGGCGGTAGTGAACGCTTCAGGTGACGAGCAGACTAACTATAATTCTCAGATACGCTCCCTTGTGGAAAGCTATGACGAGAAAGACAAGATAGAGCTTATGGCTATCAAGACCGACGGTGAGGTCGATGTTACATCATCAGGCTTCTCTCCCTCGGAGAATGACAACATGACCGATTATGAGGACGCAAAGAAGTCCGACACGGGAATAGGCACACAGATATATGAGCTGTCAACAGGGGAAAAGGTCATGGCGATAACATCAGTCATATCCCCGAAGGGAAGCGAATATGAAGCACTGAGAATGTTGTCTTCCATGAAAAATATCGACCATCAGATCTTTATTATGTCTATGATAATCACGGCTATCGTTGTGGCTGTCATAATGCTCATGTTTTTCTCGGGAATGTTTTTTATCAAATCTATTGTTTTGCCTATAAGAAGCATAAATAGCATAACAAGGCGGTATGCTACGGGAGATTTCAGCGAACGTCTTGAAAAGAAACGAAATGACGAGCTTGGCGAGCTTTGCGACTCTATCAACTACATGGCGCAGGAGCTTTCTAATACGGAACAGATGAAGAATGAGTTCATATCTTCTGTATCCCATGAGCTGAGAACTCCGCTTACCGCTATAAGGGGCTGGACGGAAACTGTTACCAGTATGTATGAGGACAAGGAAACCTTCAAGAAGGGTATGAGGGTCATCACAAGTGAGACGGAGAGGCTTTCGCAAATGGTTGAGGAGCTTCTTGACTTTTCGAGGATACAGGACAACAGACTCACGCTTATTATGGATACAATAGATATTCTTGCGGAGCTTGGGGAAACTGTGCTTATCTATCAGGAGAGAGCCAAGGCGCTTGGTATAACACTCAATTACTACGAGCCGAAAATGCTGCCGTTTGTTTACGGCGACAAGAACAGGCTTCGTCAGGTATTCATAAATATTGTGGACAACGCTATCAAATACTCCAACAAGGGCGACACTGTATCGGTGGAGGCTTATGAGGAGGACAATGAGGTATGTATTTCCATTTCCGACACCGGTATGGGAATATCAAAGGATGACCTGCCAAAGGTCAAGACGAAATTCTTTAAGGCAAACCACACAAGACGTGGTTCGGGAATAGGTCTTGCGGTGGCAGACGAGATCATTCAGCGGCATGGCGGTACGCTGGAGATAAACAGTGAGCAGGGAGTAGGTACAACAGTGATGATAACGCTCCCTTGTATCGAGCAGAAGAAAAAGCCTGACAACCAGGCAACTGTAGACGTGGAGCTTATTTCTTCTGAGCCTATCGAAAACAACGACAACGTGCAGTAGACGCACACACCGCCTTGAAAGGAAAGAAAATGAGCAGTAAAGCACAAAGCAAGGAAAAATTCAAGTCAAAGATCGGCGGACAGGCTGG
>ENA-OOZQ01002382-OOZQ01002382.1-human-gut-metagenome-genome-assembly--contig:-NODE-2382-length-9862-cov-5.151117_pt1 | contig 9862 bp, 12 predicted proteins | sample MGYA00241188_ERZ501399 | MGnify/ENA primary metagenome ERZ501399 (study PRJEB25962, sample SAMEA2042658) | human gut metagenome | biome: human gut; feature: human-associated habitat; material: faeces... | reverse complement strand
TAGGCAGAAAAGAACTTTTTTATAAAAAGTGTAACATATGATTGATTTCTCTAGATCTTTTTTTTCTTTAATATAAAAAAATCTATTGCAATTTTAATTAATATTTGATACAATTATTATTGTAAAGGAGGATTGAAATAATGATGGAAGAAAATAAGAAAGGGGCTAATACTTTATATGCGGTTATTGGTATTGCTACATTAGTAGTTGCTATTATCGGAGCAACATTTGCATACTTTAGTGCATCAAAAACTAATAATAATATCACTGGTACTACTGCTGAGGCTGGAGGTTTAGCTATTGAAGCAAACTTAATTACTGAGAATACTAACAATAATATTATTCCTTTAAATTTAATTGTAAATCAAAAGGAAGCTAAAGATAGTACTCCTGATCTTAAAAAATATGTTGATTCTGAAGACCAATTTGCAAATGCTATGGCTAGAAAATGTAAAGATGATTTAGGAAATAATATTTGTGCAGTATACAGAGTAGTTGTATCTAATCAGAGTAAAACTTCAACTATTCAAGTCAGAGGTAAACTTAATTTAAGCTCTCCTACAGTTAATATGTATTGGACTTTAATTGATGCTACTACTACAAATGAACAAGTTACTACTCCAGGTGAAGATGGTGGAGAAGGAACTACTACTACTGTTTATAAATTTGAGTCTGCTACTGCAATAGACAAATTTGTTAAAGTAAAACAAGGCATTGATGGAAATATGACATATGATCCTGATAAGACTGTTGAAATCGGAGAAGAACCTAATAAAGTAACGATTAATGATGCTAAGAGTGTTAGTTTAACTGGTACTGATGGTGGTAATTCTACTGCTACATACTATGTATTAGTATGGCTTGAAGAAACCGGCGATGAGCAACAAGAGCAAGATGCTTCTAAACCAGATTCTATAAAGACTTATACTGGTAATATTACTTTTGATGCTGTTGATGCTAATGGTAATAAATCAGGTGTTACTGCTACATTTACATCATAGTAGTGATTATAAAAATATAGTAACGATATTGTTACTATATTTTTTTGTATTGTTATTTTTGAGACTTCGGCTCAAAAATATTTGTGAAGACTTTGGCTTCACAAAGAAGGAGAAATATTACTTAGATAAAGATTATATACTTTAGTATAGTCTATGATATTAAAGATATCTTCTAAGTAATCTTTTCTTTTATTATTGTGTTTTAGATAATAAGAATGTTCCCATACATCTATTGTCATAATTGGAGTAAAGCCGTAGTAGTAGGGTGTATCTTGGTTAGAAGTATTTATTATTCTTAAGTTATTATTTTTATCTATTACTAAGAAGGTATAACCACTACCTTTTACTTGTAAGGCCATATCTATGAATTCTTTTTTGAAGTTATCATAGGAGGTAAAATATTTATTAATTAGATTTAACATAGGTGTAGGTATTTCTTTTTTGATATTGCTTAGGGTATAGAAATATAGGGTATGATTTAGATATCCTCCTAGATTATATAGTATTTCATCTCTGTCTTCCATAGGTAATATATCTATATGTTTAGCTAGATAGATAGGGTTATGATCATATTTATAATTATGTTTATTTAAATATTTATTTAGATTATCTGTATAATTTTTATAATGAACATTATAATGTAGATCTAGAGTTTTATTATCTATATATGGTTCTAGACTATTATAATCTAAATTTATTCTTTTATATTCCATTATATCACCAGTATAAGTATATTTATTTATCCCATAATTTACCACATTTATTTGATAATTTGTCCATTATATAATAATATAATTTAATCATGAAAGGAAGTGGTAGATGAATAAAAAATAGATAAAAAATATTAATTATATGTTATACTATATTTAGGAAGTGATTATTATGTACAATATAGCTTTAGTTGAGGATGAAAAAGATTTAAATGATCTTATTAAGACTTATCTAGAAAAAGAAGGATATAATGTTACCAGTTATTATAATGGTGATACTGCTATTAAAGATTGTAATAAGGATTATCATTTATGGATACTCGATATTATGCTAGGGGATGATATAAGTGGTTATGACATCATTAAAAAGATAAGAGAGAATAATAGTGATGTTCCTGTTATATTTACTTCTGCTAGAGATAAGGATTTGGATAAGATAATTGGTTTAGAATTAGGAAGTGATGATTATATTACTAAGCCTTATTCTCCTAAAGAATTAGTACTTAGGGTTAATAATATAATTAGAAGGGTATATACTAAAGAAAGACAAAAGATTACTTATAAAGATTATATTATTGATTTAGATAAAAGAATGGCTTTTCAAGGTGATGATGACTTAAATCTTACTACTTTAGAATTTGATTTGTTATATATGTTTGTTACCAATAAAGAGAAATCTTTCTCAAGAGATGATATATTAAATAATATATGGGGAGAGAATTATTTTGGTACTGATAGAGTAGTAGATGATCTTATAAGAAGACTAAGAAAGAAAATGCCTCTTTTGGATATAAATACAATATATGGGTATGGGTATAGATTATTATGAAAAAACTAACTCTTACTGAACAATTCTTGTTTATATGTGTATCTATTATTGTTATTGTTATAATATCACTGGGAATGGTACTTCCTAAAACTCTTCTTCCTGTATATGAAGAGAATTTATATAACTATCTAAATCAATCTCTTAATTTATTAGAAAAACCTGAGAATAATAGGGTTGATAGTGAGGTTGCATATATTTATATTGATGGTGATAAAAATATATTAGTATCTAGTAATTTATCTGATGTTGTTAATATTAAAGATGTTAAAGTTATTATTAGTAAAACTAATGATGATGAAGGTAAATTTATGGTGGGTAAGAAAGTATATTATTACTATACTAATGAAAGTAATGGTATGAGAAAAATTGCTATTACGACGAATAGTTATATTAATTCGATGAAAAAGGAAATACTTAAAATAATTCTTATAGTAGTGGGTATTACATTTATTATTATATCTCTACTAGTACTTATATGGTCTAATAGTTTAGTTAATAGAATTAAGAAATTAAAAGATAAAGTCGATAATATAAATAATGATGATTATGATCATAAAATGATCTATGATTATGATGATGAATTATATACCTTAGAGGTAGCTATTGAGAATATGAGGGTATATTTGAAGGAACAAGAGGCTTATAAGAATCAAATGTATCAAAATATTTCTCATGATTTTAAAACTCCTATCACAGTTATGAAATCCTATATTGAAGCTATGGAAGATGGTATTGAATCGCAAGAGAAGACTACTAAGATTGTTAAAGAACAATTAAATAAATTAGAGGTTAAAGTTCACTCCTTACTATACCTTAACAAACTAAATTATTTGAAAGAAGAAAAAGAAAAACTTAATGATAGTTGTGATGTTAGTAAAATAATGCTTGCATCCGTCGATAAGTTCAGTCCTTCGCGTAGTGATGTTGTTTTCTCATTAGATATTGATAAAAAGAATACTGTCTTTAGAGGTAGTGATGAAATGTGGGAAGCGATAATTGATAATATTCTTAATAATTTTATGCGATATGCTAAGAGTCAAATTAAAATTACTCTTAAGAATAATAAGATTATCTTATACAATGATGGTCCTAATATAGATAAAGATGTATTGAATAACATTTTCACTCCCTACGAAAAAGGTGTTCGAGGTGTCTTTGGTTTAGGATTATCTATAGTTAAAAAAACACTAGGTCTTTTAAACTATGATATTAATATAGAAAATGTAAAGAATGGTGTTAAATTTATAATCAGTTAAAAGAGTTCTTGGTTGAACTCTTTTTTGTTAATATTTAACTTTAAGTATGTTATTATTTTTATATGAGGTGGTATCAATAACGGAAAATGTTGATAATATAGAAGATTTAAAAAAGGCTTTACTTTCAGATGATGAGTAAGTTTTTTTGTATAAAAAAAGAAGACTATTTTTCTTCGATAGCTTCTGTTGGACATGATTCTTTTGCATTAGTGGCATCTTCAATATGTTCTTCTTTAACAGGAGTTTCTATTACTTCTGCTAATCCATCATCATTAAAATTAAAGACATCCTCACAAATGCTTACACATTGTCCACATCCTATACATTTATCTTGATTAACTTTTAAATTCATTTATATCAATCCTTTCTATTTAATTATATCAAATTAATAAAAAAAAGCAATAATATCTTTTATTTAAGTTAAAAATATGTTATTATATATATAGAGTAGAAGAGGTAATAAGATGGAAAGTAGAATGGAAAAATATTATAAAGAGAATCTGGAATATTATAAAAGAAGTAAAAGAAATGAAGCTTTATATAGAGATATAACTAGAGATATGAATGATTTGGATAATTTACCTATACCAGATAATTCTAATGAAATTGATATTGATGGTTTAAAGCAGATTATTTCTAGTAGAGATGAGTATCGTAAAGCTAAAGATATGGGAAGAACTGTTACTAGAGAAAGAGTAGTAGAGGAACCAAAGGAAGATAAAAGAAGAGTATATGATATTAATGTTCTACTGGAGACTGCTAAAAATGAAGTTAATAAGAATAATGAAGTAGAAGGAAAGAAACTTATTAATGCTAATTTCTTAACTGATTTAGATGATGCTAATGTACCCTCTAATGACTTAGTTGAAGTTAGTGAAGTTACTTCTGAAAATGAGAAAGAAAAAGAAGTATCTAATACTGATTCTTTACCACTTGATATATTAGTAGATTTAAAAGGTACTGATAATACTGTTGTTACTGATCCAATTGTTAAAGATGAAGTTACTATGATTGAGAAAATTAAAGATGGTGAGACTTTCTATAGTGGTTCATTTAATTTTACTAAAAAAGATTTTGCTGATGAAGAAGATGATGATAATTTCTTTGAGGAAAAGAGTCATACTGGACTTAAATTATTCTTTTTGATAATTGGTTTGGTTCTTTTGATTGCTGTTATATATCTTGCTATTACTAAGTATGTATTATAAGAAATAGTTATTACTGTTTCTTTTTTTTGATGTTCTTTTTTTATATTATATTCATACCTTTTAGTAGGGTGATATCATTGTTTAGTAAGAATATACATAAAAGAATTAAAATAGTATTACTAATAGTAATAATAGTATTTATAATAATAATAGCTAAAGTATTTTATATAGAAGTAATAGATTATAAGAAACTTAATAAATTAGCTAATGGATTATGGAGTAGAAATTTACCAATAGAAGCCGATAGAGGTAAGATATATACTGTAGATGGTGAATTATTAGCAGGTAATGTTACTACTACTTCTTTAGTATTTATTCCTAATCAAATAAAAGATAAAAACTTAGTAGCAGAGCAAATAAGTAAAGTACTAGGAGTTTCTAAAGAAGATATCGAAAAACATATATATAAGAAGACAATGATGGAGAGAGTACATCCTGAAGGAAGAAGACTCTCCTACGAAATAGCTGATCAAATAAATAGTTTTCATTTTGATGGAGTATATCTTTTAAAGGAATCTAAAAGAGAATATACCCATAATGAAATGTTATCTCATGTTTTAGGTTATGTTGGCATAGATAATCAAGGCCTTAGTGGCTTAGAACTTCAGTATGATGATATCTTAACAGGAGAATATGGAGGAGTGCAATACTTTTCTGACGCTAAGGGTAATAATTTAGATAGAAATTCCGTATATGTAGAACCAGAAGATGGGTTAGATATATATTTAACAGTTAATTATGAATTACAATCTTCTATTGAAAGAGAACTAGATAATATTGTAACTAAATATAACCCAGAAGGAGCATGGGCATTAGCTATGGATCCCAATACTGGAGAAATACTTGGTATGAGTTCTAGACCTAATTTTAATCCTAATAATTACAAGAATTATAGTACCGAAGTAATAAATAGAAATATGGCTATATGGGCAAGTTATGAACCAGGTAGTACTTTCAAAATATTAACAGTTAGTGCAGCAGTTAATGAAGGTAAGGTAGATTTACTTAAAGATACTTTTTATGATGGTGGTTCTGTTAATGTTGATGGAGCTAGGATTAAATGCTGGAAGGCTGGTGGACATGGAGCCCAAACTTTTCTTGAAGTAGTACAAAATTCATGTAACCCTGGCTTTGTAGAATTAGGCCGAAGATTAGGAAAAGAAACATTATTTGATTATATAAATAAATTTGGATATGGTAAAAAAACAGGTATAGATTTAAATGGAGAAAGTTCAGGAATACTATTCAATTTAGATAAAGTAGGGCCAGTAGAACTAGCTACTACTGCCTTTGGTCAAGGAGTTAGTGTTACCGCTATTCAACAAGTAGCAGCAGTCTCCGCAGCAATTAATGGAGGTACATTATATAAGCCTTATATTGTTAAGAGAATTACTGAACATGAAACAGGCCAAATTATTAAAGAAATAGAACCTACTAAAGTAAGAGAAAATATTGTTACTAAAGAAACAAGCGAAAAAGTAAGAATGACACTTGAATCAGTAGTATCATTAGGTACTGGTAGGAATGCTTATATAGATGGCTATCGAGTAGGAGGAAAGACAGGTACTGCTCAAAAGGTTAATAATGGTGTTTATATGCATGGTAATTATATAGTATCCTTTATTGGCTTTATGCCTGCTAATGATCCCAAAGTAGTAGTATATCTAGCCATAGATAATCCTAAGGGTGTAACCCAGTATGGAGGTACAGTACACGCTCTCTTAAGTGAAAACTATAGATTTACCTTTATTTTATAAGGGATTACAAGCAATACTGAAACACTTTTAATATACAAAAATGAGTGTTGGAGGTAAAATGAAGAAATTAGAAGAATTAAGATTTGTTTTAACTGATGAGATGAATAAAATGTTTATTGAAGTACTAATTATCAAACAAAGATTAGAAGAAGATATCACACTAAAAGAACAGATGGCACTAGAAAAAGAGCTCAAGATTTTAACTAGTAAGTTCATTAAAGAGTTTAGAAAAAATAACGTTAAGCAAATCAAAGAGTACAAAGAACTTGTAAATCAGTAGAGAGCACTTGCTCTCTTTTTTGATACCAAACAAAAAGCGAACATCAAAACTCTTAAAAATGTGTTATAATATCTATCAATAATTTATAAATCTTGATAAGATTTAATTGCTCCGGAGTAAAAAATAAATTAAGGGTGGTGGTTAAATGTTAATATATGGTTATGTAGGAAAAAAGGCTTTGAAAACCAAAGACTTTTGGAATAACTTACAAACAAATAGAGCACTATATTGTTATAATTATGATTTAACAAAAGAAAATGCTACTTATGAAAAGGGAAACTTATTAGCAAGACACGTTTATAATTCTTATACTACATTATGTAAGTTTAATAATTCTTTGGTTAGTACTTATGAGGTAAACAACAATTATATAAAGAGTATTGAGTTTGTAAAAAAATATTTAGAAGAAAATCAAGATATAGAAAATAGCATAGATAGTAAATGTAGAAATATATACGACCATTTAAAAGTTTGGTATAAAAGACTTGTTAATAACCCTAATTCTTTAGATGATATTAAATGGAAAGTAGCAAGAACTATGAAATATTATGAAAAACAAGAAATCTTTAGAAAAGCAAGTATTAACTTAAAACAAAATTATCAAGATTTTGTTATATAATCATCACTCCATCACAAGGAGGAATAATGAAAGATTATCAAATAAAAAAATTATCTTTAATGGAAGATAAAAATGATTTATATCAAAAACAAGCACAAGAATATTTAAAAAAGAGGGTTATAAAATCTGCTTTAGATACTTACACTGGAACTAAGGTAGAAGATAAAGAAGTTAGAAAGTTTGTAACATACTTAGATAGATTTGTAAGACAAACTACTTCTAAAAATGATATTAACTATAGAATATCAAGTTTATATAACTATATTGTAAGTAAATATAGTGACTATATGGAAATAAATCAAATAGTACTAGATGAAAACTAATTTATAACTAGTACTAGAATACTCCTATATACAAAAGAAAGGAGAATTAAACTTAATTACAACCTTTTAGAAACAAAAAGAGTGCTAAATGTATAGCATTCTTTTTTAGATTATAAATAAATATGGTATAATTGTAATTGTTAATGATAATATAAGATAGTTTTTGTTAAAATTGCTATAAGAAAATTGCAAAAAAATGTGAAAAGTGATATAATTAAATCATACGAGGAGGTATTTATTATGTATCAACAAAAGAAAGAAAAGTTTATTAGAGTTTTAAATAATCATTTTGGCTCATATAATGTTTTTCCTGAGGTTGCAAATATATCAGATGAAGATTTTATAAAAATTATAGAATTATATGAACAAAAGGCTTCAATGGGAGGAAAAGACCCTTGGAATTATCTTTATTTTGATGAATTGATAATAATGCAACAATGTCTTTATGAAGTAATAAAGGATAATTATAGATATAGAGATATAACTGCCAAAGTTGAAGTATTATTTGAACAAGAATTAAATAGAAGATTACAAAGGTCAGTTCGTTCTTATGGTGAAGAAACTGATGAGACTTATAGAGCGTCTTATGCAGAAATGCCAGAATATGCTATGACTTTAGCCGATATGTGTACAAGAAAAATGGAAACTGCACAAAAGAGTTTTGCAGAGTCAAAGGAAGTTGTATTACCAGAACGTTCATTATCAACTTATAAAGAAATAAGAAAAGATTTTACTACTGCAGGAATTCAAATGCCAGAGAAAAGTGAAAGTATTGCTCAAAGCACACAAACGTTAATTACGCTAAGGGCAGAAGAAAAAGAAGCATTGATAGAACGTGAAAGACAACAAAGGGAAATTGAGTTAATAACACTTCAACAAGAAATAAATAGAATTGAAAATGAAAAATTAGAAATAGAAAAAAGAATTAGACAAATTTCTAGTGAAACAATAGGTTCTTTCTTTTCAAGACAAGTTTCAGAAAAATACCCAACAGAATATCAAACATATCAACAACATAAAGAACAAGTAAAAAACCATAGAAGTAGTTATGAACAAATAACTGATTTGAAAGAAAAGTTTAGTCAAGTTTCTCAAGAACTTCAATTTTATCAGGGTGTATTGCCAGCATATGAAAGTTTCTATCAAAGATTTAAGCAAATGAAAGTAGAAAGAGAAAAAGCACAAGCGAGTGAGAAAGAACAAGAAAGAATATACAATTTAATTTATAGCGAAGAAAATGAAAGATTACGAAAAAGCAATAGTCTATACACTGCTTGGGATTTAGGGAATAAAGTTATTCCACAAAAATATCAAGGCTTATCATACGAACAAGTTGAAGAGATGATTACTCAAGAAAGAGAACAAGAAAGATTAAAACAATTAGCCCAGGCAACTAGAGAAGATTTGATTAACAAGGCTATAAGAAAAGATTTAGGTGTTGCAGAAGATTATCACTTAAGCGATGTACAAATAAGAAATTTAAGAGTTGAATTTGATGGTTATAGTGATGAAGAATTAAGAGATTTTATTGCTGGCGTAAAAAAAGAAACACCAGTTCAACAAAATGTAGATAATGGAACAAGAAAACTAGAACCAGTAGATTTTAGTTCATTACTAGAAGAAAGTGAAAATAAAGTTCAACGAACTCATTTGATAAATGAAATATTAGAAGCGATGTATCCTAATGGATTAGAGTATGTACCATTACCAGATATAAAGAAACAACTTGAGGCAAAATCAACTGAGGAACTTCAAGCAATGCTACAACAACTTAATTCACAAACTATGGAAGAAACATCTGCTAAAAAGAGATAACATTTAAAGAGGCTCTTTGTCAAATAATGGGTGAAAACCAAAAATGATAAAGAAATTTGAATGA
>ENA-OOZQ01002381-OOZQ01002381.1-human-gut-metagenome-genome-assembly--contig:-NODE-2381-length-9862-cov-19.437239_pt1 | contig 9862 bp, 8 predicted proteins | sample MGYA00241188_ERZ501399 | MGnify/ENA primary metagenome ERZ501399 (study PRJEB25962, sample SAMEA2042658) | human gut metagenome | biome: human gut; feature: human-associated habitat; material: faeces... | reverse complement strand
GCTCGGTGCAGACAGGCGGCTGGCCGAAGTGCGGCTGATGGAAAACCGCGCAGCCATCGAGCAATACGAGACCCGGCTCACCTACCTGCACGAACGGGCGACATGGCAGCTGCGGCTGACTCTGCTCATCGTCATCACGGTGGTCTGCATCGCCGCCTTCATCTGCTATGCTTTCCGGGCGCGCCGCGACAGGGAGCGACTGCTCAACCAGCTGCACGAAGCGGAGAACAAGGAACTCAACACGCGCCTCGCGCACGAAAGGCTGCGCAGCGAACAGTACCGCCGCGAAGTGGATCTGCGCAACCGGGAGCTGGCCGACCGCGTGATGGCAATCAACAGTTACAACCGCGTGCTCGAAGAGTTGCGGCAGAAGATCGAACAAGAACAGCACGAAGGGCACCTCCCGGCGCAAATCGGCATCCGACTGCAACAAAGCATACGCAGACACCAGACCCATCCGGACGAGGAGAATGCCTTTTTCCGGATCCACTTCGAGGCGATCTACCCCGGCTTTCTGGAGCGGCTCAGGAAAGCGCATCCCGATCTTACGGAGCACGAGCTGCGTTTCTGTGCCTATCTGCGCATGGGCATGGAAAACAAAACGATCGCCCATATCCGTTCCGTACAGCCCGACAGCATTAAGAAGCTCCGGTTCCGGATCCGCAAAAAGCTGGCTGTCGACCCGGCGTGCTCACTCGAGGATTTCCTCTATTCGGTATAGGTATCCGCAGCCAAGTCCGCTTTTTTTCGCCCGGGAAAGCGGGGTTTCGGAAATTCTTAGTACATTTGTCCGCAGGCAGGCCCCGTGTCCGGGAATACGGCAGAGGAAGCCCGGACGGAAAACGCACACACCAAAGACCCGAATATACCATGACATTATCCATCATCCCCCTGTTCCTCGGCCCGACCGAGCTCATACTTATCCTGTTGGTCGTATTGCTCCTGTTCGGCGGCAGGAAGATCCCCGAACTGATGCGCGGCCTGGGACGCGGCGTCAAGGAGTTCAAGGACTCCTCGAAGGAAGACGGCAAGGACGGCAATAAGGACGGCGGGGCGAAGAAAAAGGAATAATCTGCAGCAGGCCCCGGGCGCACCGGAAGGGCGAGGGCCGGAAGACGGGAGAAGCACTAATGGAAGCGGAACCGGAAATGAGAAGCGGAACCGGAAATGAGAAGCGGAACCGGAAAGGCGGGAACGATGAACCTACGGCAAAAAGAGGCGCCCAATTTGTCTGAACGATGAACCCACGGCAAAAAAGAGGCGCCCATATTTTTTTGAACAATGAACCGACGACAAAAAAGGAGGCGCCCCATCAGTTGGCAGCCTTACTTTACGAGACTTACATCAATAGTTGATGTAAGTCTCTGTTTTTATGGGCATTGATGGAGATTAGCATTTATAGGTTTAGAGTGATTTAAACCTTTTGAGGAGGAAAGCACTACTCTGATGTAGTCTGATACGGTAGGTCTTATGACCGCCGGAACAGCAATCCGAACGAATGCTAAAATCTATTTTTATGTTTACGATCAACATCAAAGGGAAAGCAAATCCCAAAGACCTGAAGATGGTCAAACTTGAAATGATTATCTTCAAAACAGGTTACGCACGAGTAACCAAAGTGCTTAATGTTTCCGGACCGGTTAAGGACTGGGATAATCAGGCCCAAGCCTTCAAGGGCAATGGCAGCACTCTTACCACCAAGAATAAAATCCTGTTCGAGCTCAAAAATCAGTATCAGAAAGTCGCTGAAAAGTGGAATTACGAGGGACGAGTCTGGTCGCCAGTGGAATTATCCCATAGTTTTGATGAGCAACAAACCCGCAAAGAGGAGGTAAAATCGCTCTCTGTTATTCAGATGATCGATTCTCTAATTGAAAAATTTACTCATAAAGAGCGCTACAAGAATGGGCGAATCATCACGAGTATTAATAATGCCCGTTCTTATAAGGAGATAAAGAACTCTCTATCTCGATTCACACAGGAGGTCTATAATCGTTCTTTCTCCTCTTACTACTTCAAAGAGATTAACGAGCGGTTCCTGCTCGATTATACACTCTATATTCAGAAAACTGGCATAAAGAACGGCAACAAAGGCGGATTGACTCAAAAACTCCGCCGCCTGCGTGCAACTTGCCGTTATGCCGAAAAACAAGGAATTTACGGTGTAGACATGAAAGCGTTCGAATGCTTGGGTGATAATATCAAATGGGGACAGACTACTTCCAAAGCGACTTCCTATGTAGCTCTTGCCAAACTGGAGAATATCGACCGTAGTTTGTTTTCGAAGAAAGAGCAGCTACATCTCGATCTCTTTCTATTCAGTTACTATACCGGAGGCATGGCCAATGTGGATGTATGTTATCTGACTTGGGACTCTATAAAAGAAGATAAGATCATCTATGAGCGCATGAAGTTTCCCAAACAAGCCAAACCACTTCTGATTGAAAAAGCGAGAAAAATCATCGAGAAGTATCGTGGTACTGGTTTCGAGAATTATATCTTTCCTGTCTTTACTCACAAACACAAGACCGATATGCAACGCACAAAGCGAATCAGTAATCTTACGGTCAAAATGACTATAACCCTTGCTAAGGCTTGCCGCTTGCTAAAAATAAAGGATAAGCTGACATGGTACTCTGCCCGTGCCAGCTTCATTACTCGCATGGTGGACCAAGGCTACTCGCCATACGTTGTGGCCGAGATGGCAGGCAATAGCCCGATGGTAATCTACAAGCACTATTACAAGAATACCAAGGCTGATGAGATGCTCAAAGAGATGAATTCAATTTTTGGTGAATAATTTTCAGTATCGACAAACCTTTTCTGTCGAGACTCCCTATTCATTTATATACCGATACAAAACCGGTGGAATATTCATCACTAAAAAACATCTGTTATGAGCAAAAATGTATTGCAAGTCTTTGATAAGCTATTGCTACACCTGTCACTAATTGAGAGAGAACGAAATGGCCAGATAATCACCGGCTCCCAAAACGAACGAAAGTTTCGGTATGTTCGGGATTGTCTGTGTAATTTTACCCAAACCGTAATGAAGCGAGATTTCAACATACTGACTTTTGATGATATTGACACGCAATTCCTTCAAAAGTATGTCAACCATTTGAATGGGCGCAATGTGAAGAATAAACTGCAAAAACTTCGTCGAGTATTCCGAGAGGCTAATGCCGATACCTCAGTTTTTGATGGCGTGAAGATTCCGGTCAAGTTGGAAGGTGAGCCATTGTCAGTGGATCATACCGCGATTGAACGGATAGAATTTATGAGCCGGAGCAAACTCACAGATAAAGAAGAATTATATATCGACTTGTTCCTGTTTGGCTATTATACCGGAGGCACGACAATTAATGAGATGGCATCACTTAAAACATCCTCCATTAAGAAAGGGTACTTGTATTGCAAGCGGAATGCATCTGAAAACATTGCCGTCATCCCTTTGTGCTCAGAAGTATTACATATCATCGACAAATATCAGTCGACGTGCTTTGACGACTACCTGCTCCCAATCTTTACCCATAAACACAACTCTCCCGAACAACAACTCGGAAGGATCAAGCGTATCTCGGAGTTGACAAACCAGACATTGAGAAAGGTTTCAAAGATGCTTAAACTTGAAAATGTGATTACGATGGGAATGGCGAAATTCATATTTATTGAACACCTGCTTTCAAATGAAGTGCCTTATGAAAAGGTCGCTCAGTATTCGGGTTGCTCAATCGAAACCGTACTCCGACACTCCGAAAAAATGCGTCAAAATTATGGTGAATAATATACATAAGATACGGACTAACTATACTGATTTTACTCACATAATAAAAGTGAGTAATTCGAGTAAAAACAACTCCTTTTCCTGTATATCTAAAAATGAGGGAAATGAAAAGAAATAGGGTGTCTCTACCTTAGAGACACCCTATTTCTTTATATACATCTAATAACCATCAAGTTGCTAAAATTCAGATATTTGAGCATTAAAATAATACAGGTTTTGTCATTTTTGTAGTTTTCTTCTTTTCTACCCCTTTTTTACGATTTCAATGACTTTTTTGAAGCGAAAAAACTTCAAAAATCATTGCTATGTTTACTGTAAATATAAAAGGGAAAAGAGATCCTAAAAACATCAATTTCGTTAAACTCGAAATGGTGTTCTATAAGCGAGGTTATGTTCGCGTTACAAAGGTTATCAATATCACTGGACTCTACTCGGAGTGGAATCAAAAGTCACAGTTTTTCGTCGGAAAAGAATCTTCCGAAAAAAATAAGTTTCTCCAGCAACAGAAACTCAAATACCTCAAAGTTGGCGAGCGCTGGGATGCCCAAGGTAAGGATTGGATTCCCGTGGAGCTATCTCACTATTACGATACCGATCCAAACTACCGAAACAAATACATCCCAATCTCGGATATTATCGAACAACTTGCAGTGAAATTTGAGAACCAAGAGCGATACAAAAATGGTCGTGTACTCAAAAGTCTCTCTACATCCCGAAAGTATCGCTACTTAAACATCTCACTCAAACAGTTTACTCGAAGTAAGTATCATCGGGATTTTACAAAGTATCGGTTTCGAGACCTAACACAGAAATTCCTTCAAGACTTTGTTGTCTGGGTTCAAATCAAAGCTGCTAAAAATGGAAATACTGGTGATGTCAGTGGTAAACTTCGAAAATTGAAAGCAGTCTGCCTTTATGCAAAAGAACAAGGAGTATACAATGTGAATCTTAACGCCTTCGGTTCATTTAAGGAGAAACTGAAACATCGCATTACTACACCTAAAGGAGTATCTCTGGAAGCGATGCAACAGATAGAATCTTTCGACCGTACTCTGCTTACCAAGAAAGAGCAACTCTATCTTGACCTATTTTTGTTTAGTTACTATACAGGAGGGATGTCTGCTATTGATGTTTGTTTACTTACCCGAGATCAAATCAAAGACGATCAGATTATCTATGAGCGTACCAAATATGATAAGCAGGCACGGGTCATCATCATTGACAAAGCGGCAGAAATTATCGAACGCTATCGAAACGAAGCGTATATGAATTACGTCTTTCCGACCATCAAGCGATATAATCTGACTCAATCCAAGCTTTATGGACGAGTGAAGCGGATAAATGAAAAGGTCAATGAAACACTACGAGAAATCTGCGATCATTGCGGAATTAAATCACGGGTGACATGGGGAACTGCTCGTAGTAGTTATATCTCCAAGATGATTGACGAAGGTTTTCATCCGCTCCAAGTTGCTGAACTCGCTGGAAACTCTCCACAAACCATCTACCGGTACTATTACACAATCTCCGACAAAGAGAAAATGAAGGTGAAGATGAATAAAGTGTTTTAGGAAAGAATTATTTGCATATTAATTATCAATGATATATCTTTGCATTATCAATGATAATTAATTAAATGATAGAAGTTTCAGAAATAAAAACCATTCAAGTAGAAAGTTATATTGATACTTTGAGAGATATACCTGTTGGCGCAAACCGAGTGTATCTTTTGATTGGTACTGTCTATACGGGTTTTCATAATGCTAAAACCAGATTGTCAAAACAAAACTTGCAATTTGTGTTTAGGAGGTTTAGTGAAGAGGATAAACAATTTCTTGAGGTAAAACGATTAAAATAAATATATATGGCAAATGAGCGTAAAACCGATTTTTTCATCGGGAAGCTATTGGATGGAGCTAAAATAGACTATACTCCCAATGGCAGTAGTATCAAGGAAATTAAAGATGCCTTGAAAACTTCATCAAAGAAAAAAACAGGGAGAGCAGGGTTCCCTGAATTTGTTTGCAAGTCAAAAGATTTTATTATTGTTATTGAAGATAAGGCTGATCTAAGTATGCAAGCGTTATATGCTGATGAAAATAATACCACTTTGCAAATGGATGTAAAAGCAATCACTGAATATGCTGAAAATGGTGCGCTTCATTATGCCGAAGAAATAATTAAGAAGACTTCATTTGACAAAGTATTTGCTTTTGGATGCTCTGGAGACGAAAAACATCATCTAATCCGCCCAATATTTGTTGATAATAGAGGCTGTAAGCTGCTGACCCCTGTCGATAACTTTGAGAATTTTGCCCCAGAAAATATCGAGAAATATTATCGAGAGCAAGTTCTTGGCGAAGTGCCCCAAGAAACTTTGGAGCTAGAAGATATTATCAAGAAATCAGCTGAATTACATGAAGCCTTACGGAATTATGGGCAACTTGGAGACTCCGAAAAACCGCTTGTAGTTTCTGCAATATTGCTTGCTTTAAAAGAAGAGACCTTTTCAATTGAGTTGTTAAAAGGAGATGAGTTAAAAACTGATGGGCAGATTATTTTTGATGCTTTGACCACTCACTTAGAACGAGTAAAAGTAGAGCCGCAAGCTAAAAAGAATTTAATACTCAACCAATTTACCTTGATAAAAGACCGTCCGATGTTAAATCGGATAGATGACAGATTAACTGATAAAGATTCAAAATTAGCAAAAACACCTCTAAAATATTTTACGGAATTTCTTAAAAGGCATGTTCTTTCTTCAGTTACAACTAATTCATCGGAAGATGTATTGGGGCGATTTTACGGTGAATTCATTCGTTATAGTGGTGGGGATGGGCAGTCGTTAGGTGTAGTTTTAACGCCGAGTCATATCACAGATCTATTTTGTGACTTAGTAGACATTAAACCAACGGATGTAATTTTTGACCCTTGTTGTGGTACCGGTGGATTTCTTATTGCTGGCATGTACCATATGCTAAACAAAGCAGAACCGTCACAATATGCTAACATCAAACAAAATCAAATTCATGGTGTAGAGGTTCGAGATGATATGTTTTCTATTGCTACTACCAATATGATTCTAAGGGGTGACGGTAAAAGTAACTTAATTTGTGAGGACTTCTTGAAAATTACAATTTCAGACTTACGTAGGATTAACGCAACAGTCGGTTTCATCAACCCTCCATATTCTCAGGCAAAGAATAAAGAGACTGCACATTTATCTGAGATATGTTTTATAAGGCACCTGCTTGATGGCTTGTCAGATGGGGCCAGATGTGTCGTCATTGTTCCTCAATCGACAATGATTGGTAAAACTAAAGAAGACAAGAAGGTTAAACAGCTTATTCTTAAAAAACATACACTGGAAGGAGTAATAACATTAAATAAGAATACATTCTACGGAGTTGGCACAAATCCCTGTATTGCAGTATTTACAGCGCATAACCCACATCCTAAAAACAAATATTGTAAATTTGTTAATTATGAGGATGATGGTTTTGTTGTCAATAAACATATTGGTTTGGTTGAAACAGAACGTGCCAAAGAGCGAAAAGCTCGGTTATTGTCATGTTGGCTATATGATGCTCCAGCTGAAACTAAATTTATGGTTAAAACAACCATTGAAGCTAGTGATGAATGGCTACATTCATTTTATTACTTTAATGATGAATTACCGAATGAAGCAGATTTTGAGAAAACGATGGCAGATTACCTGACATTTGAATTCAATCTGATAACCCATGGAAAAGGTTATCTATTTAATATGGAGGATTAACTATGCAAAATATACTTAAGCAGGCACAATGGGACAAATTTAAAATTGAAGACTTATTCTCTGTTACAATAGGACAAAATATTGATGGAAATAAAGTTGATAAAAGCACAGGAAAAACTCCATACATTACTCGCAAGGAATCAAACAATGGGTTAGATGGATTTATAAATGCTTCTCAGTCCATGCTTAATATTTCTTTTCCTGTTATTACGATAGGAAATGAGACAGCAGAACCTTTTGTGCAAACTTATAATTTTTTTACGGGAACAAAAGTCAATATTTTAATTCCCAAAGTAGCACTTTCAAAATATGTTTTGCTATTTATCTGCAATGCTATAAAGATGCATAAAAGTAAGTATTCCTATTCGTACTCTATAAATTCAACTCGGCTTAAAAAACAAACAATTCTTCTACCTATTAATAAAGATAGTGTTCCTGATTATGAATTTATGGAACAATATATGGTGAAATTAGAAAGTAAAAAAATTAGTTCTTATAAAATGTATATTTCAGAACGAAAAACAGAATTATTTGCGAATGAAAAAATTGCATCATTAAATGAAAAAGTTTGGAATGAATTTAAAATTGGAGCGTTATTCAACATAAAAGCGGGAAAATCCAAAGGATTAAATCACCTAAAACGGAATGAGAACGGCATAAGTTACTTAGGAGCTACAAATAACAATAATGGCGTTTTAGCACTAGTAGAACAAGTCGAAAATATGGTTCAAAAAGGGAATTGTATTGCTTTTATTCGAAATGGTGAAGGTTCAATGGGTTATTCAATCTATAAAAAGGAAGATTTTATTGCAACTTCTGACATTACAGTTGGATATAATGAAAATCTTAATCCATATGTGGGAATGTTCATAACTACCGTTGCTGATAAAGTACGAGGTAAATATAACTTTGGATATAAAAGAAGTGATGGAAGATTGAAGAAGGAAACATTGCAATTGCCTGTAAATGAAAAAGGAGAACCAGATTACAAATATATGGAACAATATATAAAACAGATAGAAATTGATCTATTAACCAAATATCTGACATTTATAAATAACAGAAAATAATTATGTAGTGGGCATACGATGATATAAAAGCCACATAGAATATTTTTTGTGTAGTCCCTTATGAAATTACCACTCTACGCAAGTTCTCTGTATATATCATTTATAAGAGAATAGCTATGTAAAGGGTTATAAAATCCGAACAGACTGTATATCTTTGCAATCGAAATAAAACCATTATAAATCAAGTTCGTATAGGGTTACACGGTGGATTCAGTGCTTTATCCTCAAATGGCTATTGATATACAGTCTGTTATCAAAGAGTTAGAGCTGCCGGTAACGAGCGCCTCCTTTTATTTTACCATTTATTTCACCACGATTTTTTACCCCGCGCCACACGGTGGCCGTTGATGACCAGCATGACCGGCGCAACGAAATAAAAAAGCCACCACCATCTCCAGCTGTCGCCTCCCCAAAGGACGACGACCAGCACGACGGACATGAGAGCCAAACCGCCATACCCCGCTTTAAGCTGCCAGCGGGCGTTTTCCAACGCGGCCTGACGGCGGATCTCGACGCAGACGCGCCTGACCTCTTCTTCGGAATGTTTTTCTTCCCGTACCATAGTTCCCTTGGTTCAAACCGCTCCCCGGGGCTCGCCCCGCCGGATGCGGCGACGTTATTTCAGCGGCGAATCGGGCTCCCGGGACATCACCAGGTAGAACATGCGGTCGAGGAAGCCGGGGGCGAACTTCTTGACAAAATGCGTGGCACGCCCCTCGTTTTCCATCAGGCAGAGGCGCTTGCGCTTCAGGATGCCGCGGGCGACAATGCGGGCGACCTCCTCGGGGGTCATCATCTTCGCCTCGTCACGCGGGGTTTCGCCCTGCTGCGTGCCGTCGGCCGTGAGGGCCGAGAAGCGGACGTTGGATGCCGTGAAACCCGGGCAGGCTACCATCACATGCAACCCTTTTCGGAGGTTTTCGATGCGCAGCGTTTCGAGGAACCCCGTCATGGCGAACTTCGAGGCCGAATAGCCCGTGCGTCCCGGCAGCCCGTGCAGCCCGGCGACGGACGAGATGCCGACAATCGAACCGTGCGACTGCTGGAGATACGGCAGGGCGAATTTGCAACAGTTGACCGTACCCCAGAAATTGACGTCCATCAGGCGGTGGAGCACCTCCAGGTCGACGTCGTCGAAAATGGCGCGCATCGAAAGCCCGGCGTTGCAAACCAGCACGTCGATACCCCCGAACTCACGCACGGCCGTGTCGATGAGCCGGCGGCACT
>ENA-OOZQ01002380-OOZQ01002380.1-human-gut-metagenome-genome-assembly--contig:-NODE-2380-length-9864-cov-1.563768_pt1 | contig 9864 bp, 12 predicted proteins | sample MGYA00241188_ERZ501399 | MGnify/ENA primary metagenome ERZ501399 (study PRJEB25962, sample SAMEA2042658) | human gut metagenome | biome: human gut; feature: human-associated habitat; material: faeces... | reverse complement strand
TATAAGTAAATTACCTAGTTTTTATTTATAGGTTTTAATCTATGTAGCAATTTATTAATAAATATCATATATTATTATAGTTTTTGGAGGAATTATGTTAGAATTTTTTAATAATTTAAATAGTATTGAGCAAACATTAATAGCTACTTTATTTACATGGAGCATAACGGCACTTGGAGCTGCGCTTGGATTTTGTTTTAAAAAAATAAATAAGAATTTACTTGATGCAATGCTTGGTTTTTCTGCAGGAGTTATGATCGCAGCTTCATTTTTTTCACTTATTAGTCCATCAATTGAAATGGCCACTAGTTTAAATTTAAATGCATGGTTAACTGCTTTTATTGGATTTATGGGTGGAGGGATTCTTCTTTTTATTGGGGATAAATTATATGATAAAATATCCACTAAAAAAGAAAGGAAAGATAAAAAAGAAAAAAACAGTTTAAAAAGAGCAATAATGTTAGTTGTATCTATAACACTTCACAATATTCCAGAAGGTATGGCAATTGGTGTAGCATTTGGATCTATTATATATGGTCTTGATGGTGCCACAACTACAACTGCTTGTGTTTTAGCATTAGGAATAGGTATTCAAAATTTTCCTGAAGGTACTGCTGTTTCACTTCCTCTTTTAAGAGAAGGATTTTCAAGAAAGAAAGCATTCTTTTTAGGACAATTAAGTGGCATAGTTGAACCCATAGCGGGAGTACTCGGAGCAATTTTAGTAATTAAAGTTAGATATCTACTACCTTATTTACTTGCCTTTGCTGCTGGTGCCATGATATATGTTGTTGTTCAAGAATTAATACCAGAAAGTCAAACAAACAAGAAAAAAGAGCTCATGGCCCTATTTACTTTAATTGGATTTTCTCTTATGATGATTTTAGATGTAGCTTTAGGTTAGCTACATTTTTTAAAATGGTAATTTCATATTGCCATTTGAAATCATTTTCATCATTTTTTTAGATTGTTCAAACTGTGTAAGTAATCTATTTACTTCCATAACATTTCTTCCACTACCTTTAGCAATTCTTTCTTTTCTGGAAGCCTTTAATATTTCAGGATGTTTTCTTTCATAAGGGGTCATTGATAAAATAATTGCTTCGATATGTGCCAAGTCTTTAGGGTTAATATTAACATTATTAAGTCCCATTTTACTTGCACCAGGTATTAATTTTAAAAGATTTTCAAGTGGTCCTAATTTTTTTATTTGTTTCATTTGTGATAAAAAATCTTCTAAATCAAACTTTCCTTTTTGCATTTTTTTAAGGGATTTTTCTGCTTCTTTTTCATCAATTACTTCATTTGCTTTATCTACAATTGATAAAATATCACCCATTCCTAAAATACGAGAGGCCATACGATCAGGATAAAAATAACTAATTCCATCCATCTTTTCAGAATCTCCGATAAACTTAATCGGAACATTAGTTAAATGTCTAACTGATAAAGCAACTCCTCCCCTTGTATCACCATCAAGTTTAGTTAAAATTACACCAGTTAAATCAAGCCTTGAATTAAACCCTGTTATTACATTAATTGCATCTTGTCCCATCATCGAATCAATTACAAGTAATGTTTCTTCTGGTTTTACTTCCTGTTTTATGGTTTGTAACTCTTCCATTAAATTATCATCTATATGAAGTCTACCTGCTGTATCTATTAAAACATAATCATATCCATTTTCTTTAGCATAACAAACACCATTTTTAGCAATACTAACAGCATCTTTACTATCTTCAGAATACACAGGTATATTAAGTTCTTTACCTATTTGTTTTAATTGTTCTATTGCGGCAGGTCTATATATATCAAAAGCCACTAAAAGTGGTTTTTTATTATGTTTTTCTTAATAAATTAGCAAGTTTCCCAATTGTTGTTGTTTTACCACTTCCTTGAAGACCCACAAGCATTAAACAAGCAGGATTACCATTTAAATTTAAAGGTGTATTAACACCTCCAAGAAGCTCTACTAAAGAATCTCTTATTATTCCTACAAACATTTCTCCAGGTGTTAAACTTTTTTTAACTTCTTCTCCTAAAGCTTTTTCACGAACAGCACTAGTAAATTCTTTTACTACCTTATAATTAACATCAGCTTCAAGAAGAGCAAGTCTAACTTCTCTTACCATTGAATCTATATTTTCTTCAGTTATTTTTCCATAACCTTTTATATTTTTTATTGCATTTTGTAATCTATCACTAAGTGTTTCAAACATATTAATCATCCTTTCAATTACATATTATATTTTATCAAAAAAATAATAAAAAATAAAGAAAACTCAAGGATTTTTTCCTTGAGTTATGTCATAAATTCCTCATGACATTATTATATTATGCAAAAATAATTATTTTATTCATCAAAAAGTAATTTTTTCAAATCAAATTTAAGAATAAATTTACAAAAAGTCTTATCACTATATTTTTCTAACAATTTATAGATAAGATTTGTTATTAAATATGCGATAAAGGCCGAGATTAATCCTACGATTATTCCAAATAAAACATCACTTGGATAGTGAACCATCAAATAATTTCTAGCCATTCCTATTAAAATAATAGGTATAATACATAAATATTTTTTCTTACTTTTACATAATAACATAATACTTATCATTCCTGCGGCAACACTTGTAGCATGTCCTGATGGAAAGCTAAATTCACTTTCATTAACACTTCCAACAAACTTCCACCATGTATTAAAAATACTAGTTTCATCTATGAAAGGTCTCGGTCTAGCAATTAAATCTTTTAAAATAAAATTAGTTATAATTGCACCACAGCAAACTGCCCCAAACATACATATTCCAACTTTTCTTGTTTTTTTAAATAACATTAATATTATTGCTATTAAAAGTAATAATATTCCTTTTTCTGTTATTAAGCTTAAAAAATTAAATAATGGAGTTAAAAAGTTTCCTAAACTCTCAGCAAGTTTATGTAAAAAACTCAAAATGTTATAATCATAACTATAAAATATCTTATTAATACTTTCTGCTACAGTTAAAAAATTCATATACTACCTCTTTTCTTATTTATTTGCTAATAATTCTAATGCTTTTTTTGCAGCATTTTGTTCTGCTTCTTTTTTACTTCCACCTTCACCAACACCATATACAATATCATCTACTTTTACCTCAACTTTAAAATATTTATGATGTGAAGGTCCACTTTCTTCAAGTAAAACATATTCCATAGATTTTTTATCAGTTTGTACTGCTTCTTGAAGAGCACTTTTATAATCACTAAAAAATACTTTACTTTTATCTTCAATATAAGGAACAATTATATCAAGTGCAACTTCTTTAACTTTCTCATAACCCAAGTCTAAATATATCGCTCCCATAAGAGCTTCAAATACATCAGCAACTATGGCTTTTTTATATTTTCCTCCAGTTACTATTTCTCCATGCCCTACTTTTATGTAATTACTAAATCCTAAATCCATACCATATTCATATAAAGCATTTTCGCAAACATAGCTAGCCCTTATTTTAGTCATTTCTCCTTCTTTATATAATTTACTATTATATAAGTAATCAGAAACAACTAAATCTACGATTGCATCTCCTAAAAACTCTAATCTTTCATAAGATTCAGTATGTATATGTTCAAATGAATAAGATGAATGAGTAAAAGCTTGATGATAAAGTTTTTTATTATGTGGTTCTACTCCTATTTTATTTAATAACTCTTCCAATTTAAATTCTCCTTTCTTACTTAATCTTACCATATTTTTATAAAAATTAGAACTTATAATTGATAAATTCTTAAATTAATAGTAAAATAATATTGGTGAAAGATATGAAACACCTTGCAATTTTTTTTATAAAAATTTATCAAAAAATACCAGGTCCTTGGCATAATATGTGTAAATTCACACCTACTTGTTCGAACTATGCAATCGAATCATACCAAACTTATGGTTTTTTTAAAGGAACTTATTTAACAATAAAAAGATTATTAAAATGTGGTCCATGGTCTAAACCAGGTTATGATCCTGTACCAAAAAAGGAGAAAAAATTATGAAAAAAAAGATATTAACAATATTGTTAATTATAACAATAACATTACTTACCGGATGTATTAAAAGATATGATATGGAAGGAATAAATATTATTACTACGATTTATCCAATTGAATATGTAACAAAAAGATTATATGGCGAAAGTGCTAACATTAAAAGTATTTATCCAAATGGTGTAGATATTAATGAATATAAACTAACTAATAAACAATTAAAAGACTTTAGTAATAACGATTTACTTATTTACAATGGAAATAGTACTGACAGAGAATACGCAACAGTTATTTTACAAAAAAATAAAAACATTAAAATAATTGATGCTAGTTATGGATTAGAAGAAACATATGCTAAAAGTGATATATGGTTAAATCCTTCAAATATATTAATGCTAGCACAAAACATTAAACAAGAATTGTCAGATTATATTGAAAATCCTTATTTAAAACAAGAAATAAATAATAACTATAAACTACTAAAACTTGATATATCAGAACTTGATACAGAACTTAACAGAACTGCTAAAAACTCTAATAATAAAAAAGTTATTTCATATGATGAATCATTAAAATTCTTAGAAAAATATGGTTTTGAAGTTATAAACTTAACTAATAATGGTAAAGAAATAGATAGTAATATAAAACTTGCTACTTCTTTATTAAATAATAAATCCTTATCTTATATCTTCGTAAATGAATGGACTAAAGATAATGAATTAGTAACAAAATTAACTAAAGAAACATCTTCAAAAACATTATTATTTAAAAGTTTAGCTACAATTACAGATGAAGATATAAATAAAAATGAAGACTATATTTCAATAATGAATTATAATATTTCCAACTTAAAAGAAGAAACATATAAATAAGGAGTCTAATATGGAAAAAGAACCATTAAGTTATTTAAAACTATTTGAATTTATAAAAGAACATGGTAATGAAAGTTTATTAATTTTTCTTGAAGATTATAAACATTTAGAAGAAAAAGATTTATTAAATTTATTTCTATTTGAAAATAATGATTTATTAAAAAAATTATTAAAAGATAATAAGAAAGTAATTGAATTTCTAAGAAATTTAAAAACAAGATTACCTATAGAAAATAAATATTTTAAAGAAAATGTTGAACATTCAATAGAAAATATAGATACATATATTAATAATATGAAACTACTACATAGCTTAAATATAGATAATATAAAATTTCCTGATAAAAGATTAATATTTACATTTAAATTAATAAAACATGGTAATTCCATTGTTAACTTAAATAAACAATATAGTGATATAGATGTAAATTATATTGTTGAAGATAGTTTAAAATTAAATCAAGATAATGTTTCATTTAGATATGAACTATTTAATCCAAACTATATTATTGATATTAAAAATGATTACATAAACGATACATCAAATAAAACAATTTATATGACTAATTTAGGTACAGATTTATCAACAATTCCTAAACTTAAAGAATTAGAAAGTAAACAAGTACCTGAAACTCTTACAAGACATTTAAAAAGAATTAGCAACTAATTCTTTTATTTTACATTTATAATCCAAGTGTGTATGGATCACTACTTGTTCCTGTTGATATTACATTTTCTTTTGTTCCTGATGCACTAAACCTATATGCTGCATAACTTACTCCCATTACCATTACAAATAGTAATACAAAACTTATCCCCATGATTATATTTTGTTTTTTCATATGTTTTTTTTACTTCCTTCCTATTTTTAACTTTATAAATTAATTATATAAAGCACCCCCCCCAGGTTGTCAATATTTTTTATACATTTTAACAAGTTTTTTATATTTGGTATAATTGCACAAAAAAACTAAGCCTAAGCTTAGTTATCTATTTTGTCTAAATCTTTCTTTTTCATCTAATATTTTCTTTCTTAATCTAATTGCATCAGGAGTAAGTTCTACATATTCATCATCTTCGATAAATTCTAATGCTTCTTCAAGAGTAAATTTCTTTGGTGGTACTAAAACTAAAGCATCATCACTACCACTTGCTCTTGTATTAGTTAAGTTTTTATTTTTACATGGGTTTACATTTAAATCATTATCCCTATTATGAATACCTACAATCATTCCTTTATAAACTTCTGTTGCAGGATCTACAATTAAAGTTCCTCTATCACTTAAGTTATATAAACTAAATGCCATTGTTTTACCATCTTCCATAGATACTAAAACACCATTTTTTCTTCTTGTAATAGGACCAACATATGGTTCATAATCTTTAAAACTTCTAACCATTATTCCTTCACCCTTAGTATTTGTTATAAAGCTTGATCTATAACCAATAAGACCTCTTGTAGGACAATTAAATACTAAATGTGTATAATTTTCATCATTTGTTATTGAAACAATATTACCTTTTCTTTCATTTAAATCTTGAATAATTGTACCAGCATAATCATTAGGACAATCAATTAAAACTTCTTCAAATGGTTCACATTTTACACCATCAATTTCTTTAAATAAAACAACAGGTTTTGATACAGAAAGTTCATATCCTTCTCTTCTCATTTCTTCAAGTAAAACTGATAAATGAAGTTCTCCACGACCAGACACTTTATATCCATCTGCGCCATTTAGACTTTCTACTTTTAATCCAACATTAGTTTCTAATTCTCTATCTAATCTTTCTTTTATATGTCTATTAGTTAAAAATTTACCTGAACGACCTGCAAAAGGACTTGAATTTACTAAGAAATTCATTGACATAGTTGGTTCTTCAATAATAATCGGAGGAAGTGGATTTATATGATTAATATCACATATTGTATCTCCAATTGATATATCACTAATTGTTTGAACAATAGCAATTTCACCATATCTTGCTTCTTTTACTTCTTTTCTTATAATACCTTCATTAACAAAGATTTTACCAACACGAGAATTTACAACTTCACCATTATTTTTACTAATAGCAACCATTTGACCTGATTTTAAAACACCTTTAGATATTCTACCTATTCCAAGTCTTCCTAAATAATCATCATAAGCTAAACTTGATATTTGCATTTGTACTGGATCTTGTTCATTACCTTCATAACAACTTGTATGTTTAATAATTGTATCAAGTATTGGTGTAATATCCTTATTATCATCTTCTACTTCATACTTTGCTATACCATCTCTAGCAGAACCATAACAAATTGGGAAATCAAGTTGTTTTTCATTTGCACCAAGTTCACAGAACAAATCAAATGTCATGTTAACAACATCATCAATTCTTGCATCTTTTTTATCTATTTTATTAATAAATAAAATTGGATTTAAATTTTGTTTTAATGCTTTATCAAGAACAAACCTTGTTTGAGGCATAGGTCCTTCTTTAGAATCTACGATTAAAACTACTGTATCTACTGTTTTTATAATTCTTTCTACTTCACTAGAAAAATCAGCATGTCCTGGAGTATCTACAATATTAATTTTATAATCTTTATAACGAACTGAACAATTTTTAGAATAAATTGTAATTCCTCTTTCTTTTTCAAGATCATTACTATCCATTATTTGATGAACATCCATTTCACTTGTTTTTAATGCTCCACATTGACTTAATAAAGCATCTACTAATGTACTTTTTCCAGCATCAACATGCGCTACTATTGCAACATTTATTATTTTTTCCATCTTTACCACACCTTTTTAAATAACTACTAGATTATACAACAAAAATACTCCTTTATCAAGAGTATTTTTTTAAAAAATTTAATTTATTTATTATTTCTTATTCTTTTAAATTTCTCACTTGAACTAGAATTTTCTAAGATAGTTCTTAAATCATACAAAAGTCTTAATTTTAAACTATCTTCTTCTATTTTAGAAATTTCATCATCTATATAAATATTATCTTCTCCAAAAATAATACTTTCAACTGTACCATATTCAAGTAAAAAGCTTATTCTTGACATCATATTTAAATTATACTTATTAACAATAGATCTTTCTATATCATCAAATGTTAATCTTCTAACACTTGGATTATTTAAATATTCAAATCTTCTTGCATTGTATAAAGCCTTTATAAAACTAGTTGGTTCTATTTTTATATTAAAATAATTTAATATATCGTTATATATATCATTAGCATTTTCTATTTCACAAGTATCCATTAAATTTAATACTTCATTTGCTTTATCAAAAAGTCCAATTGTTTTATAAAAGTTACTTGCTTTTTTATAGAAAATATTAAAAGAAGTTCCTTTAAGTATTTCATAAACCATATTTTTATTAAAAAGATCTTGATATGCTTTTTTTATACTTTCTAACATATCATCATTTTTAGGAATAAGCTTATATTCTTTCTTTTTTTCACTTGCTTTAAAACTTTCCATACACCATGCATAATTATTTATAAACTTTTCATCATCAATACTTTTTTTACTATCCCATGTTGGGTCACATTCAAATACTCCATGAATATTATATTTTAAGTCACTTAAATAAACACCAACTGTAGCATGACCATCGTTTTTTTCTTCATTATAATAATTTTTTACATATGTGTTTATACCTAAAAGATTAGCTAAGTTAGACATTATATTAGCATAACCAACACATACAATTTCATCTTCTTTTAATACTTTAGTTAAATCTCTTGAATAAGCTTCAGATAAAGAAGATTTTTTATATATTCTTTCTTTTACTAAATCATAAATATATATTATTTTTTCTAAAGGTGATAAATTATATGTTTCTATTTCTTCTTTAATTTTATATAGTTTATCCATTGTTTCAAAATATTCATCTACTAAAACATCTTCATATAAATTATATTTACTTCTTACATAAAATTCATTACCAAATTTTTCTTTTAATTTTTGTAAAGTTGAATATGATACATTTTCACTATCAATTATTATTTTCTTATTACTGCTAAATAACATACTAATTTGATTAAAATTACTTTCTTTGCAAGAATTTATTACTATTTCATCAAATTCATCAAATGATTTTTTTATTATTTTTAAAATATTTTCATCTTTTTTTACAATTAATGCCTTTAATTTTTTATCAACTTCAAAGAAATTATTAGCTTTACCATTTAAGTATATTTCTAATATCATACAAAACCCCACCCCTTTTTTGTTCGTTATTATAACACAAATATACTTATTTGTCAAAAAAACTTCCAAAATGGAAGTTTATTTACAAGTATATGGTGATTCATTATAGTTTTGTTTAATTGTATCTAAAGAAACTGTAGATAAATATTCTTTACTTGTTTTGGAATCTAAATCTACTTGTGATATTACAGTAATAACTTTATCATTTAAACTAACATTACAACTTTTATAAGTATCTTTATCTATAGTTTTACAAGTGTTTTCAAAATATGTTTTTAAAGCATTCATATCATAATCTACAAGATAGTTATATGTTGTTATATCATAATATGCTAGTAATGTATCCCCTTTAGTATCAAAATCATAAGATCTAGTAAATTCTACTTCAACAGCAGTTTTTCCATTATCTATTTCATTTAAGTTTTCTATTTTAGTTATGTAATAAACTTGATTAGTTGTAAAACTTTCTTTTCTTGAACATTCATATTTGTTGGTGTATGTTTTATCTTTTTCTTTGTTAGTGTCACATCCTGTTATTAAAAATAAACTTATAATAGTTACAAATAAAATTAATATTTTTTTCATATATATTCTCCTTTATATAAGTATATCATATTGCTTTTTTAAATACGCCTAAAATTAATAAAAAAAGTATCAATGTTAAAAATCGATACTTAAATAATCTATTTGGAGGGGCTAACCAGATTTGAACTGGTGATGAAGGTGTTGCAGACCTCTGCCTTACCACTT
>ENA-OOZQ01002367-OOZQ01002367.1-human-gut-metagenome-genome-assembly--contig:-NODE-2367-length-9895-cov-1.748476_pt1 | contig 9895 bp, 6 predicted proteins | sample MGYA00241188_ERZ501399 | MGnify/ENA primary metagenome ERZ501399 (study PRJEB25962, sample SAMEA2042658) | human gut metagenome | biome: human gut; feature: human-associated habitat; material: faeces... | reverse complement strand
CGAGTATGAAAGAACCACAAAAAAGCTCCCGACGATGAAGTCGCAGAAAGAGTAAAGTGCCGGAAATAAGGCGTTTCAACGGTGTTGATACTACGTGGTGCTACATTTAGTGCTACAATATGATTAAAAACTAAGAACCCTTTTTCAGAATGAGAAATTATTTTGAAAAAGGGTTTTTTGAGCTATGTAAAAAAAGTATGAAATAAATAGTTGTTTTTTTCTAGAAAATAGCATAAGATAATAACAATAGGACTCCCTGCACCTCTCACATATGTGATGTGTCCCATGGGGAGACATTTTTATTTTAGGAGAGAATTGTATCGAAAAAAAGAAAAAGAGAAAAACAAGAGCGGAAAAGTGAAAGCCAGCCAACATGTTTTATAATGCATTGGATTCTTTCGCAGAAAGGGAAATAGGCATGAAAAAAATTTATTTATTATTATTTCTTTGTGCATGCATTACGTTGTGTGTCAGAGTAAATGAAAATGATATGAAACAAATTTCCAATAGTACACAAGGAACTCAGACAAATAAAGATAGGATATTTAGCATTGAAGATAGGGTATACACGTCCCAAAAACGAAAGAGTAAATGGTGGAATATTCATTACCCAAAGTTAGAGGGCGAAAAAACAGAGTCTTGTAATAAAATCATTCTATCGCATATTAAAAAACTGATGGGAGAAATTGATTTGAAACAAGAAGTTGCTATCACATTAAATTATGATGTCAAAACACAAACGGATAAAATTTTATCTGTTCTATTTACTGGAGATTATTATGCAAAAGGGGCATTACATCCTATAAATGTATCTTTTTCTGTGAACTATGACTGGGGAAAAAACAGAGAATTATTGCTGAAAGATGTAATTATTGAGTCCGATGAGTTTATGACAAAATGTAAAAAAGCAGTTTTTCAGCAATGCGGGAAAGAGTTTCAAGAAGCATTTAGTAAGCTTTCGGATGAACGAATAAAAGAACAGATTTTTGAGCAAGAAGATCAGTTTTACTTAGAAGATGGAGATATAAATGTTCGGTTAGCAATTCCGGCTGGGTCATATTATTACCAGTACGTTAAGGTGGAAAAGGCACATTACAAAAATTGACAAAGATAGACACATATGCTATACTGAACAAAAAAATAGGGGAGGACGTTATGTATAAGATTGTTGTTTGTGACGATGATAAAAATTTTATTTCTTATATGAAAGAAATGCTTTTGCGGTGCGGTTTGAGTGAGCGTCAAGTTACCTTTTATGAAGTTATAAAGGGCAGTCAGATGAGGCTGTCCTTCATTATAAGTGAAAAAATGAAAATTGTATATAATTGACGAAATTGGGATTTATTTATGCACGTAGATTTGGTATAATTGAACATATGTTATTTTGTGATGAAAGAAGGGGTAGTATGTGTATTAATACTGAATTAGAAAAAGACAATTGGGATGCAACAAATAGTTGGAGTGGCTATAATTATCAAGGCAAAATAGCCTTGTTTGTGGTGTTAAAGAAAATAAATGAATTGATTTCTATGGGGAAAATGGATGAAATAGAGAAATATAGTGTAGAGTTAGAATGGTTGGAAGATTTTTCGATATTGTATAAAGGTGACGATGGTGTTCAATACAAGACTATTCATCAGGTAAAAGCCAAAGATAAGCACAACATTACTGATTATGAAGATGCCTTGGTAAAACTATATTACAAGATTGTTAATTACAAAACTATTGAATATGCATATTTGCATGTGTGTAAGTCAATTAATTATAACGAAGATGAATGGAATGATAACGTTAGGGGATTAGTACTGAATTGTAGACAGATAAAGGCGTTGCAAGATAGTATTATTTCTTATAAGTGCAGCCCGATGAAAAAAGAGAAAGTAGAAAAAATATATACACCAGGAAGAAAATCGGACATTAATAAATTGGTTAAAGAGTACAATGAAAAGTATTTTGCTAATAAGAAAATTACTGTAAGTAATGTAGATGAGATTTTGGACAAGATATTATCAGATTTACAGTTACAAATAGAAATGAGTCAAAAAGATGTAAAGGATGAATATATAAGGAAAATAGAATTGTATTCTTATCCTAGCGATGACGTATACTGTAAATTAGATGAAATTAACGATTTGATTAAGGCAGAAATTGTTAACTACTGGAGAAATACTGGAGCTGAAGGATGGAAATGCACGGATCAAGGTTTTTGTGAAATGATTTTTTTGTGTTTGCAAGGATTGATAGACAAGCATATTACGCAAAGACACATTCAGTATAGCAGAATTACTGAGCGTAGAATAGGATTTGAATTGATTACAGAAGTGCTTGACAGCGATGATTCTGTAAAAAGATGTGAAGAATATTATTTATACAATATTAAAAATAAATTACTAATGATGTGTGGCGAATATCATGATTATTGTATGGATGAATGGGATTCTGATGCAGAAAGAGAGGCATACTGTAAGAAGTGCGAAGTGAGTGCTTTTTATGAAAGTATTTCAAGAATGGATGAAGATAAAATTAGGGATTTAGTACATGCGATTAATCCGAATATTTTAAAGAAAATAGATAATTTGAATTGGGCTGAATACTGTGTTATGGATAGATATAAAAATCCCTTTTTTAAAGGATTACGTGATATAAATTCTACATTTGAAAAAGATAGAGGTTATATCTCCTATGTGGGAAAAGATAAAAAATTGAATTTGTTAACAACGGTAGGAAATGATGGGAGTAAAAAAGCACTAATGCGGGCATGCGGAGAAATTGTAGCTAATCCTGTTTTAAATGAAATATTGATGGATGTTAATTGTATGATAAGTGAGGGATTAGAGACAGATTCAATATATGAGATGGCAGGCGATTTTATGACGAAATTTAAGATTCAAGAGGAGAACATATATCACTGCAAGAATGTTAAGATGAAACCCTTAGAAAGAGCAATTGTAGATATAGATGGAGGAATGGAAGAATGATAAATGTCATTAAAGAAATAATGAATGATTGTGCATATGAAAATGTAGTTCAAACAGAAGTTGTTTATGACAAAATGATGTATAGCTTAAATATATTTCAACATAAAAAAATTGAGAGTCATATATTTATAGTATTACAGATTTTGGAATCTCAATTGGTTGCACAGGACAACCATAAAGATTTGGTAATTGAGATTGCTAATTATTTTAGAGAAAACGATATATATGTTCCAGATATGGATAAAAATACATCGTTAATCTACTGCGTTAAAAGAGATATTAACTCAGATAAATTGGATGAATTAAAGGTAAAGATAGAGGATGATCCTTTTTATTTTAAAAAATATGTATTTGTATACAATGACGCACAGGCAGATGAGTTCAAAAAATTATGTATGCAATATGGTCAAACAGCCAGTAAATTGCTTCAAACGTATATTCTTGATTCTGAAAACTTTAATAAGTTTAAAAAGAACGGTGATAATGAAAAAATATATAAATTGGTTTCGGAATTACTTATTAAAATCCCGATTATTCCGATTAATTTTGAATCTAGAGGGGAAATAAAGAGTGTATCGGATTACATGTTAGATATTCAAAAATGTAATAATGATGAACGAGAGCGGTTGGATTGTATTATTGAAATTTTAAATGATTCGCAAGGGAATATTGAGCAACTAGTGGATAAGGTATTGGAAGATTGGGGTTTTGTTGATTTGGAGGAAGAGAATGAATAGTACGATAGTTATTAATAAAATTTTCTTAGATAATTATAAGTTATTTGAAAATTTTACGCTGAATTTTAAGGAAGGATTGAATATATTTGACGGACCAAATGGTTATGGAAAAACAAGCTTGTTTGATGCTATAGAATTTTTGATTACAGGAGATATCAAGCGAGTAACAACATGTGAGGTCTTAGATGGAAAATACAAGTATCAAAAAGTATTTTTTGCAAAGGATTATAAAAAGGATGTAATTATTAAAGCGGAATTTTGCAAAGAAGACGAAACATTTGTTTTAGTAAAGAAGGTTGAGGGACATGAAGAGTGTACTAGCTCTATTAAAAATAATCCAAAAAAATTAAAAGAAATAACAAAAACGTATCTCATTCATAATTTTGATGAGGTTGAATACTCAGATGAAAATTTGGTGCCCTTAGAAGCACTGGAAGAGTTACAATCGGAGTTGTTTGGAGAAACGTCACAGACATTGTACACGTTGTTATATTATATTCAACAAGAAGATAGGCTTGATTATTTCAAGAATAATGAAGCGGGGAGAATGGGAAGCATTAATTCGTTGTTTCAAATTGCTGATGAAAATCAAAAATTTGTGGATATAAAATCGGCAAAAAAGAAAATCAGTGAATTAGTTAAATATCTGGATAAGCAGATAGCGGACTTACAGGAGAGTTTATGTGCTGATTTGGAAAATGAATCGGGAGCACAAGTGAAATATAGGAAATTGTTTAAGAAGGATGTGATATGGGATATTGAGGAACCGACTATTTCTTCCAAACAATCATTGGAGTATACTTTGCATATTTTAGATGGTATTAAAGAGATTGTATTAAATCAAGAATTGTTACGGAATGATTTGAAAAATAGTAAGTATAATGCATTGTTAAATAATGCTATGTTGGAAACTCAATTAAAAGCATATATTATTATGCGATATATACGAGATGATATTGGAAAGTATTTTGAAAGTAAGAAGAAACTTTTGTTTCTAAAGAAGGAAAGTAAAAAAGTAAAGGATTTAGATTACATAAATATTGAATATCAGCAAATGGGAAAATATGTTGATAAATCAGATGTTTGTGAGCAATTAGTTCAAAAGGTTTTAGAGTATCGTCAGATTGAAAAGAATGTTCAAGAGACACAACAATCTATAAACGAGTTGATTAGAATTCGTGAGCAGTTAATGAAAACTTCAGAAGAGGGGAGTATATTTGAGGATGGAAAATGTCCATATTGTGGTTATGATTGGAAGGAAAAAGAGCAGTTATTAAATAATATTGAAAAAACAACCAATGATGTAAATTCTCTTCTTGGAACGACAGGAAAGCAAATGAAGGAGATAGTAGATACTATTAGTGAAGTTTTTCGGCAAAATGTGTGGGTTGACGCTGAAGTTTTAATTTCCGATTTAGAGAGTAATGTGTTGCTTAGTGCTTTTATGGAATTCGATGAAAGTGATATTGTACAGAAATACAAATACATAGAAAAATTTCTAAAAGATAATATGTTTGAGATTTCTTTAACGGATGAGTTTTCTGTAAATAATATGGAAAAGGATATTCAGCAGATTCAGAATGTTATAAAAAATGCAATATGTGTATTGCCAGAAGAATATTATCAAAAAAAGAGTGAGTACCAATTTGATGGTCTTCTAAAGGAATATTTTTTGTCAATAGAAGATGTTGCAGAAATGAAGGAAGGGGATATATTACAGAAAGCAGAGTATTTGAAATATAAATTTATTCTACAGGAAAGAGAAAAAAACAAAAAAATAGAGAATCTAAAGCGGAAAAAAGCATGTGTTGAAGGTGAAATTAGTAAAAAACTTAATCAATACATGAAAGATTGGAAAGCTAGTATTGATAAATATCAAGGGAATATTATTTCGCAGATTGAGATACCTTTTTATATTTATAGTGCAAGAATTTTACAATCGTATCAAGGCGGACAGGGCATATTAATTCGAGATAAGGATGGTAAAGAAGAATTAAATTCTATCAGATTTACAACACCTAACGAGGAACATGATATTTTATACACTATGAGTTCAGGACAATTATCTGGTATTTTGCTTGCATTTTCGTTAGCACTACATAAGATATTTGTAAATGATGGATTAAATATAATGCTAATTGATGATCCGGTTCAGTGTATGGATGATTTGAATATAGTTTCATTTGTGGAATTAATGAGAACAGAGTTTCCAAATATTCAACTCTTAATTTCTACACACGAAAATAGTTTTGCTGGATACATTGGATATAAATATAAGAAATATAGTTTGCCAGTGCAAAGATGTAATTTGAAGGAAATAAGTACATTGTGACACGAGCAAATAAGATCACATCGGAAGAAAAGATTAGGATGAGCTGAGTAATATTTTGGATGCTATATATCGAACAAAGATTATCTAAATTTTAATGATAATTTTATAGCATGTCATAGGATTATATAACAAAAGAAAAAATGAACACAGAACAAATATTCGTGCAACAATGTATTGACATTTGTGCACGGATGTTTTATTTTATACAGTATTGGGAGGTGTGATTGAGTGAAAAAATTAGTATCAATAAGTGTACGAGTTAGTAAAAAAGAGTTAGACAAATTTAAGTAGGCTACTAGATTAGTCATATGTTTCATATAGTAAATTTGTGCGAAGAATGACACTTATCGAGCAGCAAAAATAATAAAAAAGAATAAGAATGAACGCAGATATGTCAGATTCGGTAATATATCGAACCAAAAACTATGTTGATAACTGGGATGAAATGAAATCATATAGGCTGTTTGCGCTGGAGACTGGTTGGCACTGGTAAAAGGAGTATTCTTCAAGTTTTGTGTAAATACAAAATAGTGCAGAAAAATTTATTTAAGTGGACGGAATTAAATTCCGTCCGCTTTTACGTTATCAGAAAAATCAGCAATTGTCAATAGCTGATTCTATCAGCGAAGAATATCTCCAACTGAGAATGAATATCACCTCGTTTTCAAAAAGCTGTGTCCATTGTGAAAATTCAAGATTTGTACTTATGATAACACTGGCTCTTTCTGAACGTTCTGATATGATCTGAAAAAGCATTTCTGACTGGTACCTGTTAAAAGTCAGATAACTGAGTTCATCGATTATCAGAAGAACTATTTTACTGAGACTCTTTTCAAGTTTGGACAGTTTGTTCATCTGGACAGCTTCTGCAAGCTCAGCAGCAAGATTGACCGCCGTATAGAATTTTACCCGATACCCCGCTTCACAGGCATTCATGCCAAGTGCGATTGAAAGATGTGTCTTTCCACTCCCGGGATTTCCGATCATGACAATATTTTGACGTTGCTTTATGAAATCACAGGAAGCGAGCTGCTGTATGGTGCTTTCATTGACATTTTCAAGCCTTGTCATATCAAATGCATCCAGCGTTTTCAATGTTGGAAATTTCGCAGCTTTTATCCTGCGTTTTTGACCGGCTGCTGAACGTTCTGCAAGTTCTTGTTTCATCAGTTCTATTAGAAATTGTGCATAGCCATCGTCAGCAGACAGCTGCCGTATGACCTTTTCATAGTTGTTGAAAGTCGGCAGTCTGAGCTGTTTTTCATAGAGTTTGATCATTTCTTTCTGTACGCTGTTCATACTGCATCACCGTCTTTCATCAGTGAATCATATCGTTTGAGATCCGGCGGTACAATCTCGATGGAGGATTCTATTTGCATTTTTCTTACCGAACTGCCGATTACAACTGCATACAGCGTATTGTAGGAATCTGCATAAGGCAAGTGTTTCATTACCGCATTTCCGGTATCCAGGTACAGCCGCAGCACCTTGACAATTTCTTTGGGACTGCTCAGTTTCATCAAAAACTGATAAAGTTCGGTCGGAACAGTTTCCTTTATCGGTGCAGCATTGTAAACACTTCTCGGACGCTTTTCAATCAATCCGATGTAGTGCTCTAAACGATAATGGGTTTGGTTATGACGGTAATCGCGATCATATTTCGCAATGATCTCACCACGGAACAGCATTATGACCTGATTACCGCTGCCTTTAACAGTTATCATTTTGGAACTGTACTGATACGGCACTGAATATTTGTTGTGATCAAATCTCACGAGGGAGAAATCATCAACCTTAATCTGAAGTGTGTTTGACGTATCATAGCGGTACGGTGGTAAAGGGATCCAGTGATCCTTACAGTTTTCAGTCATTTCACCTACAGTCAGCTCTTTTCCGGGTATCTTATGATTCCTGTACACAGCGCAGTATTCCAGAAGCTTTTTATTCAGCTCATCTATGGTCGATATGTTAGGGACAGGCACGAAGAAATTTCTTCTGACAAGTCCGACCAGACCTTCTACAAGCCCCTTTTCATGCCCCTGTGCAGGATTGCAGAATACCGGTTTGAAGGCATAGTGAGCCGACAGGGAAAAATATTTATCTGTTGCTTTTGCATGGTATCCAAAGCCTTCTTTTACAGCAACACGAGCATTATCAAAAATGATCTTCCGCGGTGTTCCGCCGAAATGTTCAAGTCCTTTTACGATTCCTTCCAGGAAGCTTTCTTCATTCTGCCGATAAAAGGCTGAAACGAAGATATCCCCACTATGACATTCACGCATACACCATATCTGGATTTTCTGCTTGATCCCACCAAGTACTACAGTTGCCTCACCCCAATCTATCTGAACGGCTTCGGCAGGGTCATAAGACAGTGGTACAAATACATTGCTCACCTTGTCCTTAAGTTCTGCCACAGCCCTTCTTACAGAAGCTTCACAGCCTTCAAAACCACACTCAGCAACCAGGCGTGTGTATATCTTATGTGTTGTATGTTGCTGCTTTCGCGGAGCTTTCTGGTCAGAATCTAAGCACTTCATGATAAATACTTTAACTTCATCAGTGATGATGTCCTTTTTTCTGCCACTGCCCGGTTTGCGTTCCCATGGAACTGTTTGTCCTTCCCAATATTTCTTTACTGTGTTTCGTGAGATTCCCAGTATCTTTGCTACGTTACGCTGACTGAAGTCTGTATGCTCTCGATAATATCTGATCTTTTCATAAATATCCATTGCTATTGCCACTCCTTATCCCTCCTGTATACAAGTTTTTTCTCTTATTATACAGAAGATTTATTTTTTGTGGCTCACTTTTTTATTATCATTTTTTCCTCTAATGGCTCAGTTTTATTTTAGCAGACATAGTTATTATCGTATCTGACATAAAAACACTTCCTACTCATATTTCTTCTATAATATATCTGACATATAATTTTTATATCTCTTATTTAATTTATTATAGTCCTAATTTTTAGTAAATGCAAGATGTTTTTACATTTTTCTACAAAATATTATTTTATTATATCATATTTTTAATGGTAACACGTTCTTTTTACTTTATATTAGCTATAAAAGTTTTAATTATTTATTAAATAGTTTGAATATTTTAATTATATACTTCAACCATAGCCTTTATGGGTTCAAAAAGATGACAATGTGCAATCAATATGTCGTTATGAATTCGATAAAAAGAAATATGATAAACAATCTAAACATACTACCTTAATTTTGTATTATCTTTCAAGTTTTCATATGCACCGATTAGGCTAATGGATAAATTTAATACAATTAACCGAAATATCTTGTTTTTATGCGGTCTTTCGTGTATAATAGATAGTATATAAAATTAATGGAATTTCATTTTTCAGTAGGCTAAATTGATGTTTTTGCAGAAAAATTGTATATTTTGAGGTGTTATTATGGAACCGAAAAAAGTTAGAATTATAAAAGAAAAACCTGTTCTCCCTACCTTATACAAAAATGTAGGAATATATTGTCGAGTGAGCAGTAACACTCAAGAACAGTTAAATAGTATGGCTGCTCAAGTATCATTTTTTGTTCAGCTATTAAGCAGACGCCTTGACTGGCGCTTTGTTGACATATATCTTGACTTTAAAAGCGGAGAGTCCAAAAATAACCGTTTAGGCTTTAAGCGCATGATTGAAGATGCCAGAAATAAAAAGCTTGATATAATTATGACAAAAAGCATCAGCCGCTTTGGGCGAAACACCTTAGATACTATTCAAACTCTCAGAGAATTAAAAGACCTTGATGTAACCGTCATATTTGACCAAGAGCACCTTGATACTTCCAAGGAAGATTCAGAAGTGATATTAACAACATTGGCTG
>ENA-OOZQ01002348-OOZQ01002348.1-human-gut-metagenome-genome-assembly--contig:-NODE-2348-length-9968-cov-2.226874_pt1 | contig 9968 bp, 8 predicted proteins | sample MGYA00241188_ERZ501399 | MGnify/ENA primary metagenome ERZ501399 (study PRJEB25962, sample SAMEA2042658) | human gut metagenome | biome: human gut; feature: human-associated habitat; material: faeces... | reverse complement strand
TGCACCTGCATTTAACCAGCCAATATCCGCCGGCGCAGAACCTTCTACCACAATTGTAGCAGCATCTGTCCCCATAGCACCCACACGCTGGCCGGGATTTTTTATATAAAAAGTTAAAGGTTTACCGTCTTTTGACCAACTTGAACCTCCAATATCATGCTGTCCGCAGGCTTCAATTTCAAATTCAGTAACTCCCTCCTGAATTTTTTCATTTATCGTTTGAAGAAGCTCTTGAGTAGACATTCGATTATTATCTTTTAGTGTTTCTATTTTGCAAGCCATAAATTTACTCCAACCCTAGCAGCTGTATTGAATATCAAGTCTGTTTGAAATATGTTTATCAACGGTAATTAGTGCATCTGAGCGGCCAACAGGGAGTGTAGAACATCCGACTGGCGCCATTAATTTTTTCAGTTCTATATCAGTTGCAAGAATATAATTTACCAGATTTTGAGCGACTTTATCAACGTCAAGTCGTTTTACCAGACATTCATTTTGCGCAGCAATACCTGCAGGACAAAGCCCTGTATTACAAGCATTGCAACGTCCTGTATCACTTCCGACACAGCCTGCAATTTCCATAAGCATTCTTCCTGTAAACACTCCATTTGCACCAAGACAAATCAGCTTAAATGCATCAGCTGCAAAACTTCCCGTCTGTCCCAAGCCTCCGCCGGCAAATAAAGGGATTTCTCCCTGTCTGCCTTGATGCACAGCTGCCAGATAACAATCTCTAAGCTTAGAAGTTATCGGATGTCCTGTATGGTTAAGTGAAATTTCATGAGCAGCTCCTGTACCTGCTGCAAGCCCGTCGAGAAAAAATCCCCCTACAATATTATAAGGATCCCGCAAGAGATTATTATAAACAGAAACGCTCGTTACAGATGCCGCAACTTTTATTGCAACAGGAACCTGAAAATTAAACGCAGCATTCATAGAAAGAAACATCTTTTGGACGCTTTCCTCTATTGAATATAGCCCTTGATGCGTCGGAGGTGAAAGTAAATCCGCTTTTGGAACACCTCTAATTTCTTGAACATATCTAGCGACTTTGCTTGCAAGTAAAAGACCGCCATCACCAGGTTTTGCGCCCTGACCTATTTTGATTAAAATACCAGCCGGATCCTCTGTCATCTCAGGCATAGATTTTATAATTCTATTCCAGCCAAAATGCCCTGATGCAATCTGTAAAATCATATATTTTACATATCTGGATTTTAAAAGTTTTGTAGGAATACCGCCTTCTCCAGTACACATTCTTATAGGAATTCCCATAACCTCATTAAGATAAGCTGTAGCAATTGCCATAGCTTCCCACATTCTCCAGGATACAGCTCCGATTGACATATCGCCGAAAATTATCGGATAAATCCAGCGGTTAGGAGGAAGCTGTTTTGTTTCAATAATATTTCCGTCTTTTACATCAAAATTGAGCTTATCAGCTTTCAACACTCTGCCGAAAGGAGTTTTAAGTTCAAAAGTATGTCTTTGTGCATCCAGAGATGGATCTGTCATCTGGGAAATCCTTCCGACTTTAATCTTATCCAGCGTTCTTCCTTCCGTATTAAGATTAGAGCGTCCGCCTTTTTTAAATGAATCAGCTTTTCTTGCCCTATATGCAACAGAATACTTATCATCCTTGTTACGAATAAGTTTTATTGCCCCGTTAGGACAGACATTCGTGCACATACCGCAGCCGCGGCAATAATTTTCAAGAGAAACATTCTGTTTTATAACAAGAACTTTTTCTTTTTTGCCTTTTTGTGTAATAGAATTTGAAAGTTTTCTAAATTCAACAGCCGGAGAAATCGCATTAAAAGAACAAACAGCCGTACATTTTCCGCACTGAATACATTTGGATTCGTCATACTCAACTATCCATGGCAAATCACTTTTATGAAGCTCATTTATCTTTACTGCTGCCATCTTTCCACCGTCAAATCATCTCTTACCACTATTGTTTCATGTTCGTTAGGATAAATATCATCCTCAATATTTCTATCAGGCATTAAATCATTAATACCAACAACCTCAGAAGTCATTATAACTGTATCCTGATTTCTGCCTACTACAATCGGACGAAGCTTTTTGGAATCACATACACAAAGAAGCTCTTTTTCAGGAGTTACTGCCAGCAGAGTATTCGGGCCGTTTATTTCAAGATGCGCCAGAGAAGCCTTTATCCTGAGTAAAATTTCGCTGTCAGGACGTTTAAGAATTTCATCATACCCCAGAGGAGTTATTGTATGTTTAAAATATTTCAAAGGCCATTTAAGCCGCTTATGAATATAATGCAATGTGTATAAAAGACACTGCGAGTCGGATTCAAAGCCTAAATATCCTTTATATAGACTTTGCTGGTAAGATTTATTCTTTTCATAAAAAGTATTTTCGCCGTTTACCAGCCCTGTGTATCCTTCTAAAAAGAAAGGGTGTGCAGCGTATCTTACGATATCATAATTAGTATTTTGCCTGCACTGTGCTGTAATAATACTTGATGTTAAATCATTATTTTCTTCCCAGAGATTAAAGTATGTACCGATATCCCTGGGGCTTCCAATTTCTTTTAAAGTCAAAGTATCAGGCCAGAAGGAATAGATGTATCCTGAATTAGTTTCTTCCAGTGTTTTTCTAAGTTTTATTGCTGTATCAATCAGAAGCTCTTCTTTTTCATCTTTTGCAGCGTGTTTATAACTCTTCGGATACTGCAGCACTTCAAAGATATAGTTCGGCATTGCTTCAATCTTTAAGCCTTTTTTATTGTTAATATCCGGTGACCATTGCATTACACGTGTGAAGCCTATTTCTCTAAGAATATCTTCTGCAAGACGAGTTCCTTCAACAGTTGCTGCCATTGATAGCAGAGGCAAATCTTTATAATTTTCAAAATGTCCGCCCATATCCTGCATTACAAATGCAAAACCAGAATCATCATGTCCTTCCTGCTGGCTCCTCATCAGCTTTAAAGCAATTGACGGATGTAATTTTTTCTTGGATTTAATTGCGCCGATTCTACACATACGTAAGATTTTACAGCTTATTTTACCCCCCGTCAAGTAAAAAAAACATATTGTTATATTCTCTATTATGTGCTATGTTTTTACAGGAGGATGAAAATATGCAAGAAAATATTTTAAGAGATTCTTTAGTAACACACATTTTCTTATCCTATATGGAAGCTGGTAAGAAGCAGGTTGTCAGAGTTAAACTTCGTTTTATTGATACCAGACAAGCTTATTTTTCAGCACCGCCTCCAATTAATTTTGTAAAACCTAAGAGAAAAACACCTGCTGAAATAAAAGTTTTTACAGTTGATGGTGTTTACAAAACTGATATATTTATTAATGATACTCAGGTTAATTTAACAGAAGTTCTGTTTGAAGTAAGCGTTCCTAAATTATGGGAATATGTTCAGCAGAGAAGCAGCTCAAGAAACAGAGTTTCATTACCTGTAAAAATAAAATACAATGACGGATTTGAAATAGAAACAGCCACTTTTGATATAGCATTGGGCGGTATTGCATTTTACTCAAGAGATGCAATTTCAAGCATCTACAAAAAATTACCGGCAGTTTTAACAATGGAACTTCCAAAAAGTATGTGGATTAAAAATCCTGATTGTAAAATTGTTGTAGAAACTTGTTTTGTTAGAGAAAGAATTGAAGAAGAGGATGAAGAACATTTCCATCAATTCTTATACAGCTACAAGTTTGTAAATCTCCCAAAAGATGCTGAAAATACATTAAGAGAGTTATTGCTTCAAATAACAGATTAAAAATTTGACTTTGTATAAAATAAGACTAATAATATTATATACGATTAGAGGCGAAGGATTTAGATGAAATTAATAAACAGACTCAAGATTTTTGAACAGAAGTATGTTTTTTTAAGATGGGCAACCGGTGCGGAATACGGGAAAATTACGTACGTAGGTGAGGATTATGTTGAGTTCAATATTATTGATGTTGACACTATGGAATATAGAGAAACCGTAATCATTAATTCTTCTTTAATTCTCGAAGCAATATTCGGCGGTCCTGATATTGCACGGATAGTTGCAGAAATATCTTCAATGCTTCCTGACTCTTAGGATGCGATTACAACAACTGTAACGCTATAGCAGGTGTCTGATTTGCAGTTGCCATAAGAGTAGAAGCAGCTTGCTGCAAAATTTGGTTTCTGATATAAGAGCTGCTCTCTTCCGCAATATCAGCATCACGAATGGTTGATTGTGTAGAAACCAGATTATCATAAGATACACTAATTTGTTCCAGGGCACTTTGAAGCCGATTTTCTACTGCACCGTATTCCACCTGTTTTTGATTAACCTCATTTATAAAAAAATCTAAAACTTCAAGAGCTGAAGTATTCAAAATATCAATATCAAGCAGTGCGTCAATTACTTCTGCACTAAAGCTTGTATTAAAAGTAAGCTTTGAGTTAGCATCAGAATTTATACCAACTTGAAGTGTAATCTTAATTTTTGAAGGGTCTACACGTTCAACTTCTACAACTTCAATCCCATTCAGCATATTCTGCAAAACTTCATTACTTATAGAACTGCTTGTACTACCTATTGTATCAAGATCTAAAGCAGCAGTTTTACAGTTTGTGACAGAGATGGTTTTAAGCTTTTCTATCCGTCCAATAAAACTTCCCGCAGAATTATTACCAGAAACTTCTGCTGAAGAAATGCAATTATCAATTGACAAATCCTGAAATGAATCTGTCCTACCAGTCCGCCAATATTAGTATCACCGGAAACCCTGCCCTGCGAAGAACAACCGGTCATGGGACCACGCATCCAGGAAAGATATCCAACAACACCTCCAACATCTTTTTGCCCGGAAATATTTCCTGTAGAATAGCAGTCTGATAAAGATAATATAGCATCACAAAATCCCATAACCCCGCCTACTCTTTCAACACCACTAATATTCCCTGTGGAATAACAGCCTGTTATATCTGTATCATTACTGTTAGAAGTACGTCCTATAATTCCGCCGACAAAATTTCCTTTTGCAATTACATCTCCTGTAGAATAACAATTTTTTATCTCTTTCATTGCATACCCATCTCCTATAAGTCCTCCCACACAGCTGGTTCCTTTTACTGTACCTGTTGCAGAACAATTGTATACGGAATTGTGAAATGAAAAATTACCTACAAGTCCGCCCACTTGTTGTGTAGCGGTAACATTTCCCAATGCATGACAGGCCTTGAGTATTAAACCATTACCATTTGTGCTTCCTGACGTAAGTCCTGCAAAACCACCTACGCTTTCCTCTCCGATAACCTCACCATAAGCATAGCAATTTTCTATAATGTTACCGCTACTGCTACCACCTGCGTAGCCTGCGAAGCCCCCTACCATACTTGTTCCTGTCACCTTTCCTTTTGCAAAACAATTTACCGCAATTAACTCCATTGCATAACCAACTACCCCTCCTACAAAACGTTTTCCTGTAATATTACCTTCAGCATAGCAGTTCTCTAAACTAACTCTTTCTGTATAACCAATCAATCCTCCGGCATAGTCCGAAGATGCAGTAACATTACCGTGTGAAAAAGAGTTTATAACAGAACCGTTGGGAAGATAAATTTCACCCAATAAACCTCCTGCTTTTGTTTCTCCTGAAACTTCTGCATCAGAATAACAATTTAAAATATTACCGTCAATATCTGAAAAACGACCGACCAAACCTCCAACACCTGTTGTTCCCTTTACAGAACCTGAGGCGATATAACAGTTAGAAATTTCCGGACTATTCGAAAATGCGTATCCCATAAGAGCTCCTGTGGATTTTCCTCCTATGACATCCACATTTGTTAAACAAAGATTTTTTACATCACACATAAGAGAAAACAGCCCTACATTATCTGTATCAGGACGATTAATATAAAGATTTGATATTGTATGACCATTTCCATTAAATTCACACTTAAAATCAGCAGACGAGTTTATTCCTGCTGCAATAGGAATAAACCCTTCACCGGCAGAATATGACGACAAATCAATATCAGCACCTAAGACAAACTCTCCGCCTTGAATTTTTGCAGCTCGTGACATTTCTGCAAATTGTTCAAATTCTTCCAATGTTGTTATTGAATATTGCCCATCCCGAATTCTGGTCGAAGAACTTACACCGGAAAGAGCAGTCATTGCTGCCACTTCTGCATCGGAATAATCCTGTGGATTTTCTATAAAACCATTGTATGAAGGATTAGGCACGATGCCGGCAGGTGGAGTTTGGGTTATGGGCTCATCTTCTATCAATTTTTCTGATAAAGAATTTAAAAGCTTAATTCCATTATACTCGGTTTTTCCAAATATAGATTTTATCTCTGCAACAAGCGCATTTGCCTCTGATTTTACAGCACTAAGAGATTGAGTTCCGTAAGTACCATTCTGAGCTTGAGCAGCCAAACATCTCAATCTGGATGCTAAATTTGACATCTGATCAAGAGCAGAAGATGCTGTAGATAACATATCCAACCCCATCATTACATTCTCTTCCGCTACAGAATATGCACCTATCTGAGTCGATAGTTTTGTATTTATAGAAAAATTTGCAGCATTATCTCCGGCACGATTGATTTTATATCCGCTTGTCATGCGCTCTATTGCAGTATTTAATCCGTTGGTTGATACTTTTAAATTTGAGAAAACAATCATTGCTCCCAGATTAGTATTGAGGTTAATCATACGATTCCCTCCTTATCTGAAAGCTAAGAGCAGATAAGGTTTTAGCCCCCCCCCCCCCCAGCCGTAAGGGTTTCAGGGTGATTGATTAAGCATTTTTTTGCTAAACTTCTCATTGTCAACAACATATCCTTATATATATTATATTCCACATTTAAATAATTTATAACATCATATTAAGATTTTGTAACAATTATAGTTTACGAAATTTTAATTTATTTTTATACTATAATATGCTTAATGGTTACAAAAGCACTTACAGCAGCAGCTATCGGAATTAATTCATGCAAGATTGAAGTGGAAGTTGATGTTACAAATTCACTTCCGGGTATGAGTATTGTCGGACTGCCTGACAATGCTGTAAGTGAAGCCAGAGAGCGCGTACATTCTGCAATAAAAAATTCCGGCTACACATTTCCCACCGGAAAAGTTATTGTTAATCTTGCACCAGCTGATATTCGAAAAGAAGGTACTAATTATGACCTTCCAATTGCTGTAGGAATTTTAAAAGAACAAGGTATAGATATTCCGGATGACAATAACACAGCCTTTCTAGGAGAATTGTCCCTTGATGGCAACTTAAGAAAAGTTAACGGAATACTTCCGCTTGTAAGCGGGCTTAAAGAAAACGGAATAACAACAGTGTTTGTACCGGAAGAAAATGCAAGGGAAGCAGCTCTAGTAAAAGATATGGTTATACTGGGAGTAAAACATCTCGCAGATATAGCCGGACATTATACAGAAAATCCCTTAAAACCAACTGTTATAGATATTAATGAATATCTAGCAAGAAATGCAAATACAGATTTTTCATATGATTTTAAAGATGTAAAAGGTCAGGTTAAGGCTAAAAAAGCACTGGAAATTGCAGCAGCTGGAGGGCATAACATACTTATGTCCGGTTCTCCCGGATCCGGAAAAACTCTTATGGCAAAGTGCTTAGCTTCAATTCTGCCCCCGCTTGAGCTAAAAGAAGCGCTAGAACTTACTAAGATTTACAGTATAAGCGGCCTGTTAAGCCCTGACGAGCCTTTAATGACTAAAAGGCCATACAGATCTGTACACCACACCGCCTCTTCTAACAGCATTATAGGAGGAGGCTCAAATCCTAAACCAGGTGAAATTACACTAGCGCATAGAGGAGTATTGTTTCTTGATGAGATGGTTGAATTTCCTAGACATGTGCTTGAAGTATTAAGACAGCCGCTTGAAGATGGAGAAGTTGTGGTTTCAAGAATAAAAAATTCAATAAAATATCCTGCCAAGTTTATGCTTGTTGGCGCAATGAATCCATGCCCATGCGGACATTTAGGAGATATTGAAATACAGTGCACTTGTACTGATTACCAAATTCAAAGATACCGTTCTAAGCTCTCAGGTCCGCTGCTGGATAGAATTGATTTAATTATAAATGTGCCTCGATTAACAACTGATGAGCTTATTAATACATCCAGTGAAGCAGAGCCTTCTGCAAAAATAAGAGAAAGAGTGATTAGAGCAAGAAAGCTTCAAGCGGAGAGATACAGAAATGACGGCATTCTTACAAATTCTGAGCTAAATGCAAGGCTTATTAAAAAATATTGTATTCTTGATGGTAAGACAGCTGAATTTTTGAAAACAGCTTCTCAAAAATTTCATCTTTCCGGCCGAAGATATTCAAGGATTTTAAAACTTGCAAGAACAATAGCTGATTTGGGCGGCAAAGAAAATATCACCCTTGAAGATGTCACACAGGCGCTTCAATACAGAGAGGGATAGGGGCTGGACATAAGGGGCACGAGAATTTGTAAATTTTAATTAAAATTAGCCTGCGGGGTGTTCACAAAAAATAGTTTAACGTGTATGATAGATTATATGATAAATTTAGAGGATTTATATTCGGAAGTTCCGCCGACAAAATTAAGAAATATTGATGAAAAATTTCGACCGGCGCAGACTTCGCCGTTTTGGTTGTGGGTGGCTGACAGGTTTTTCTACGGGATGTTAGAAAACCGTTTCTATGCATTTCGTTATAAAGGTTATGAAAAATTTTATAACAGAGATATGGATGCACCTATTATTTTGTTCGCTCCGCACAGCAACTGGTGGGACGGCATTGTCGGGTACAACATATGTCATAGAATTTTCAAAAAAGAAATTCGGCTTATGGTCGAAGAATTAAATAGATTTCCACTATTAAGAAGAGGCGGAGCATATAATGTTAATAAAAAGTCGCCTCAAGCGTCTATGCAGGCAATTAAATATACTGTAGATGCTCTGGGAGATAGAAATAACATTATTTATAATTTCCCTCAGGGTATTATAAAACCTCCTAATTTTAGACCGATTGAGTTCCAGACCGGCTTAACTTATATTGCAGAAAAGGCTGCAAAAAGATACGGTAAAGTATATTTAATGCCCGTAGCTGTGAATTATATGTTTCTCAGAGATAATCGTCCGGAAGTTCTTGTTGAATTCGGGGATTTAATTGAATTGAACGATGATAAACCGGATAGAAAAAAATACACAGAATTTCTTGCAAAAACATTAGAAGCACTGTGCGATAAGCAGTTCTATGATATCAGTCAGGGGCATTTCAAAGGATATGATACTCTATTCCAGAGAAAACTCAAGTGGTATAGAAGAATTGAGCAAAGACTAAAAAAAATTGAAGTTAAAGGTTCAGGCGTTTAGCGCGACGCTCATAAACTTCAAGCGTGCTTTTATGTTAACCTGCTGATAACCTCATCAATTTCGCATTCCCACGAAATCATGTCCTGTTGTTTGAATATCTCTACACTCTTATACCATGGAGTTGTTTTTGTATCACCGAACCAGCGCCAATCAGAAGCGTATGGCAAAAGTAAGTAAGTTTTTACACCCAGTGCCCCCGCAAGATGAGCAACAGACGTATCAACCGTTACTACAACATCCATAGCTTTTAGCGCAGATGCAGTATCTGAAAAACTCTTAAAATCTTTAGCCAGATTTATCATCTGAGGATATCGCTCATTCCCCCTCAACGTATCATCTACTTGAAACGAATAAACTTGAATATTCGCAAGATTAAACATTTTTTCAAAAAATGAAATCGGTTCATCTCCAATAATATTTAATAATGTATAAAACACTGCAAGCATACTTCCGAAAACATAATATGGCACAGCTGTTGTCCGAAGTCTGCGAATTATATTGCTTCTAACGAAATCTCCAAATTCTCTCCGTGTTTCTTTTCTATACATCAAAATACCACCAATGACAAAAAATACTGGCATATGAAACGAAT
>ENA-OOZQ01002346-OOZQ01002346.1-human-gut-metagenome-genome-assembly--contig:-NODE-2346-length-9975-cov-2.849798_pt1 | contig 9975 bp, 5 predicted proteins | sample MGYA00241188_ERZ501399 | MGnify/ENA primary metagenome ERZ501399 (study PRJEB25962, sample SAMEA2042658) | human gut metagenome | biome: human gut; feature: human-associated habitat; material: faeces... | reverse complement strand
TGCCTGCAAAGAACTGGAAGCTAAAATGGGTAGTTCCGAGGCAGACGAACCGGGCTTCATGCACGCCGCACGCCCCGTAACCTTCCGCGCCTACAAGATAGAAAACGAATGGTTCAAGCAAGGCCGTCGGGTGATAGACTTGGAAATGTACTTCCAGAAAGATGGCAAACGCCTGTTCGTAGAGCGCCTGCGCAAGCAAGGAGTCGTTCGGGATGTATCCCCGAATACCGTATTGAATATAGGAGACGAAGTCGTTCTCAGCGGACGCCGTGAATTCGTTATCGGCGAAGAGGACTGGATAGGTAATGAAATACAGGACGCACAATTGCTCGATTTCCCGGCAGAAACGTTACCTGTCACGGTCACAAAGAAAACGTTCGCCGGAAAGACAGTGGCGAATATCCGCCGGCACAAATTCATGCATGGCGTCAGCATCCGCAGCATCAAGCGTGCGGGAATTGAAATACCCGTATTGGCACAGACCAAATTGGATGCCGGCGACGTCATCGAAGTAGTGGGTACCAAGCAAGAAGTGGAAAGTGCCGCTGTACAAATAGGATATGTGGATCGACCTACCCACCAAACGGATATGATATTCGTTGGATTAGGAATTCTGATAGGTGGTTTGTTCGGTGCATTATCCATCCACATCGGTGGTGTCCCCATCAGTCTGAGTACGAGTGGCGGCGCATTGATAGCCGGATTATTCTTCGGTTGGCTGCGCAGCAAGCATCCTACGTTCGGACGTATTCCCGAAGCTTCCCTGTGGGTACTGAATAATGTAGGGCTGAATATGTTCATTGCTGTAGTGGGAATAGCTGCCGGACCGAGTTTCGTACAGGGTTTCCGGGATGTCGGGCTCAGTTTATTCATTGTAGGTGCCATAGCCACTACCTTGCCGTTAATCATCGGTTTGCTACTGGGTAAGTACGTCTTCAAGTTCCACCCTGCAATAACACTGGGATGCTGTGCCGGAGCACGTACAACGACAGCCGCACTGGGAGCAATACAAGATGCAGTGGAAAGTGAAACGCCTGCACTGGGGTATACGGTAACGTATGCTGTGGGCAACACCTTATTAATAATATGGGGTGTCGTCATCGTACTACTGATTTAACCCGGCGGATATAGCATACAACTGATATACCGTATGCAAGAAACTAATCGCCGCGATGCGAAGAATTAATCTTCAGAATGCATATTATTATTCTTACAACAGCTATTGTAAGAAAGAAACATATCTATCGTAAGAAAGTAACACATCTGTTATAAGATACAAAAACAATTATGGTATGAATAATTTTATGCATTTCCGAAAATAGATTCTTGCATCCCGAGAGTTAGTTTATCACACTCCCAGGATTAGTTTATTGAACCAAAAGATTATATGATAACAATTAAAACTTAACGATATGGATACCAAAAACTTAGAAAAGAAAATGGAAACGATCAGCCCATTCGAGCTGAAAAACCAATTGATCGATATGGCCGATGAAAGCCTGAAGAAAACTGCCCGCACGATGCTGAACGCCGGACGTGGTAACCCTAACTGGATAGCTACCACCCCTCGCGAAGCCTTCTTCCTCCTGGGACAGTTCGGACTGGAAGAATGTCGCCGCGTCATGAACCTCCCCGAAGGCATCGCCGGCATCCCTCAAAAAGAAGGCATTGCCTCCCGTTTCGAAGCCTTCCTCAAAAAGAACAACGCCGCCCACGGTGTCAAACTCCTGGAGCAAACTTATAACTACCTGTTAATGCAACATGCCGCCGATCCCGACTCCCTGGTGCATGAATGGGCAGAAGCCGTCATCGGCGACCAGTATCCTGTGCCCGACCGCATCCTGCATTTCACCGAAATACTGGTGCAAGATTACCTGTCGCAAGAAATGTGTGATAACCGCCCTCCACGAGGCACATTCGACCTCTTTGCCACCGAAGGCGGAACCGCCGCCATGTGTTACCTCTTCGACTCCCTCCAGGAGAACTTCCTGCTGGATAAAGGTGACGGCATCGCCCTGATGGTACCCGCTTTCACCCCCTACATTGAAATTCCGCAACTGAGCCGCTACCAGTTCAACATGATAGAACTACATGCCGACCGCATGACGGACGACGGATTCCACCTCTGGCAATACAATGACAAGGACATCGACCGCCTGAAAGATCCCGCCATCAAAGCGCTCTTCGTGACCAATCCCAGCAATCCGCCCAGTTACGCCCTCAGCCCGGAGACGATGGCACGTATTGTTGATATCGTGAAGAATGATAACCCCAACCTGATGGTTATCACGGATGATGTATACGGCACATTCAGCCCGCACTTCCGCTCATTCATGGCTGAACTGCCGCACAATACGCTTTGTGTCTATTCCTTCTCCAAATATTTCGGAGCTACCGGTTGGCGTGATGCCGTCATCGCCCTGCACGAAGACAACATCTACGACAAGCAAATCGCCCGCCTGCCGGAAGATAAACGCAATGCACTGAACCGCCGTTACTCAAGTCTGACTCTGCATCCCGAAAAAATGAAGTTCATCGACCGCATGGTAGCTGACAGCCGACAGGTTGCACTGAACCATACCGCCGGCCTGTCATTGCCCCAACAGATGCAAATGAGTTTATTCGCTTCCTTCGCCCTGCTGGATAAGGAAAATAAATATAAACTGAAGATGATGGAAATCATTGAAAAGCGTCTGCATGCCTTGTGGGATAACACGGGATTCACATTGATAAAAGATCCGCTCCGCGTAGGATATTATACAGAGATCGACATGCTGGTATGGGCAAAGAAATTCTATGGAGATGACTTCGTAGAATACCTGAAACGTACCTACAGCCCACTGAACGTCGTATTCCGCCTGGCGAAAGAAACGTCTCTCGTCCTGCTGAACGGCGGTGGTTTCGATGGTCCGGAATGGAGCATACGCGCCTCGCTTGCCAACCTGAACGAAAAGGACTATGTGGTCATCGGCCAGGGCATCAAGCGGATCCTTGACGAATACGCAAAGGCGTGGAAAAAGACTACGGAAAAATAATGCGGAACCGTGTCAACCCATCACTGTACGTACGCAAAGAGAACGTACACCCATGACGGGTAAGCACCTCGCGAATAAACACCAGACCGATTCCCTGCCCGTTCGGTTTGGTGGAAAAGAAGGGACTGAAGAGCTTTGCTTCAGTCTCTTTTGTTATACCGGGGCCATTATCTACCACTTCAATCGTGGTAGGAGCGATTGTACGGACTACAACCCGACCCTGCTGGATCGTTCCTTCGGGTGCATGTTCGATGCTTTCCGCAGCATTCTTGATAATATTCACCAATACCTGTTCCAAGAGTGCCGCATCAAAGCGTACCGGTTCCAACTTCGGATCACATTCCAGCCAGAGAAGGATATTCCGGTCGTTGCACATACCCTCCATAAAGCGCTTACACATGGAAGCCAGTTCATTCAGTTTGCCCGTAACCAAGGCGGGCTCAGGAATCTTCACGACATCGGCAAAACGGGTGATAAAGCGGCTCATAGAGAAGCAACGTTCTGTACAAACGCGCATTACATCGCAGATATCCTCCATATCCTCTTCGGTGGAAAGGGCTTGCTCCACGGTATCGAGGGTAGATGTAATACCCGCTGTTGTATTATTCACCTCGTGGGCAATCATGCGGATCACCTTCTCATACGCTTTCTTTTCAGCACGCATCACCTCGTCCGTCATCTTCTCTATCAGATAGAAAGGGTGATGAAAACCTCTGTCGATAAAGGAGGAATGGGTACACTTATAGATATTCGAGTCATTCAGACGCACCACTGCCGTCTGATCTTTTGAGATATTCGCCAGTTCTTCAGCCAAAGGGGAGTCTATATTCTCAATTTTCTTTCCCATAATCTCTTCCAGACGTACTCCCATCATCTTCAATCCCATCGGATTAAGCTGGGATATTTCACCGTTCAGTGTGGTAATGACAACTCCCATCGGTGAAGCCTGGATTAGCAAGTCCAGGAAATGGTTTTGCTCGCGCAGACGCAAACGTTCGTTCTTCAATTGCTCCATCATACGGTTGAACACATTTACAATGCGGTCCGCCTCGTATTGCCCTACTTTGCTGAGCCTGCTGCTGAAATCCTGTTCGCGCAGCAATTCCATACCGCTGCCGATAATATTCATCGGTTTCACAATCTTACGGTAGAAGATAAACAGGAACACCAGGATAAATGCAATGATTCCCTCTACAATGTAGAGGTGCAACGGCTTCATCCCCTTCGCCAAGTAGAGAAGCACACCACCTAAACCCAGAAGGAAAAGGACAAGTATGGAGAAATAGAACTTTATTCTCACGTGATTAGTGATTAGTGGTCAGTGATTAGTGATTAGCGGTAAGTGATTAGTGATTAGCGGGCTGTGCTTTAATGCCGCATTGTGCTAATCACTTATCACTTACCACTTATCACTTTTCTGTGACTGTTATATTAAACTTTTCCAGTCGGCGATAGAGCGCGGCACGACTAATGCCGAGCGTCATAGCTACCTGACTGAGATTTCCCTTATGGCGATCGAGCGCCTGCAAAATAGTCTGACGCTCTATTTCATCCAGCGTCATGCCTGCCAGAGACGATGCGTCCGAAGCCTTCACCGATTCATTAGGACGCAGATATTGTGCGTCGAAATCCGAAGCATCCAGCGTCGACTTTCCGCTGACGAGGATCGTACGCTCTACCAGATTCTTCAATTCACGGATATTTCCCGGATAAGGCAAGCGGGAAAGGAAGTTCAGGGCATCTGCCGAGAATTCCGTGCGGGGCAGTCTGTTAAGCTCTGCCTGTCGATCGGCAAAGTGGCGTGCCAACAAAGGAATATCTTCACGGCGTTCGCGAAGGGAAGGCAACTTAACGGTTATCAGGTTGATACGATAAAACAAATCTTCGCGGAATGTACGTTCCGATACCATCTTGCGGAGGTCCGCATTGGTAGCAGATACCACCCGGATATCCGTCTTGCGGGGACGGCTGTCACCCAGCACTTCAAACGTCTGATCCTGCAATACACGGAGCAGTTTCACCTGACAGGAAGGATCGAGATCACCGATTTCATCCAGAAAGATAGTACCCTTGTTGGCAAGTTCAAAGCGCCCTACACGGTCTGTTGTCGCATCCGTAAAAGCACCTTTCTTATGGCCGAACATTTCGCTTTCAAAAAGGCTCTGCGAGATACCGCCCAGGTTGACCTTTACAAACGGCTGTTTCACCCGCTGGCTGTTGATGTGAATGGCTTCGGCAATCAGCTCCTTACCCGTTCCACTCTCACCGGTAATCAGTACCGAGGCATTGGTACGCGCAATGCGTGCCACCGTATTCAGCACTTCCATCAATCCCTGAGATTTTCCGATGATATGGCTGCGGTTCAGCGTCTCGCTCTGTTCTTCCGGTGCATCTTTTGGGACAGCAGTCAGTTCAAGGGCTGTCTCAATACGTTGCAGCAAAGCGGCATTGTTCCACGGCTTTGTGATAAAGTCGAACGCGCCCGCCTGCATACCCTGCACGGCAAGTTGTATACTTCCCCAAGCCGTCATCAGGATAACAGGTACATCGGGGCGGAATATTTTCACTTGTTTCAGCAAAGTCAACCCCTCTTCTCCCGTTGTGGAAAGGGTGAAGTTCATGTCCATCAAAATGAGGGCAGGTGCCTCGGCACGCACCACATCCATTGCTTCGCGCGGTCCGGGAACAGTTTGCGCTTCATATCCTGCACGTTTCAGCATAAAACTGAGGGAAGAACGTACGGCACTATCATCGTCGATTATCAGTATCATAAGGTTTCGTTGTTTTATGGTTTGCAAAAATAAACGATTTCACACAGAAAGCACAGAATAACACTGTTTTTTTCAATAACAAGCGAAAAACGGTTATGAGTTATAAGTTATTATTCATAACTCATAACTCAAACTCAGTCTCTCACAATTTCTTCAAAGTCCGCCTCCAGTTCGCAATTCCGTTCAAAATCCCAAAGTGTCAAACTGCGGATTTGATAGAAATAGTACCAATAATAATAGAGCTCGGAAATATGTTTCTGCCTTGCTTCATCTTTTGATTTCTGTGCGTCGTTCAGGTCCAGCGTACTGATTTGTCCGATCATAAAGGTTTCCACACTGGTTTTATAACGTTTCTCGGCAATGCCGTCAGCTTCCTGTGCAATACCCAATTGTTGTGCCTGATTATTGAAGTTCGCTACGAGCAAGAAAATATCCTGATTGAAGTCCATCTGTTCCTGCCGGATTCTGGAAAGCACCACTTCACGATTACTCTTTGCCACACGTACTTTTCCTCGGCGTTTTCCCCAGTCCAAGATAGGTACTTTCACACCTACCTGCACAATCTGATTATCAAGCAGCCCCTTGTAAGCGGAAGTCAAATCACGATCCTGCCCTGTATAACCCACACTGGCAAACAGGTCGATACTGCGCAAATTGCCGCGAGCCGTAGCTACTTCATAGTCCGCTTCCAACTGGCGACGACGGATATTCTGTGCAAACGAGTTCCTATCCAGAGCCTTGCTCAATACAAGATTATATTCCATCTTCATATCCGGTGCAGAATTCGGCAACATCGGATTCAGATTCTCATCTTCCGACAAACCGAGGAACGAACGCAACTGGAACATTTTCGCATTCAGGTTACTCTCCGCTTCCGTCACATCCGCCTTACCTTGCAAAGCATTCAGTTTCAACTGCAACAGGTCATTTTCAGAAATCTGCCCCATCTTGCGCTTTGCCACTGCTACTTCATAGAGGCGATCAGCATTCACTTTATTCTGGTGAGCAGTTTTCAAATTTTCTTTTGCCAGCAGCAGATTGAAGAAATAAGTGATTGTCTTCATCGTCACCTGTTCCGTAGCAGTGATAAAAGCAGCTTTTGCTTCTGCATATCTCACCGGTTCGATACGACGGTTCCACTTCAGATTGTTCACTCCGAAGATAGGTTGCGACAATTCCAGGCTGACGGGGACGGACATAAACCGTTTATCTCCTCCGGATCCTAATTGCTTGATATATTCAAGAGAAGAAGCCAGTGACAGTTTACCGCCCGTAAACCATAAGTTCTGGTCTATGGAGAGCGTTCCGGAAAGTCCCAGCGTATTGTTACGCACAAATGAGTAGGAACCATCCGAGTTTTGATATCTGCTGTAAGATTTATTGTAATTGGGTAAAGTACCGTTCAGATTCACTTCCGGTAACAGGTCGGCACGGAAAGTACGATATTCCCAGTATGAAGTCTTCAATTCATTCAGCGCTACGGCGGCATCCACTGACTGGGTACGTGCCAAAGCTATCGCTTCATTTAAAGTGATGAGACGTTCACGTTCGTTTGTCAATGTATCGTTCTGTGCAAAAGCGGCGAACGGAAATAGCATCCAAGCTGCGAGTAAAATATTCCTTTTCATATTTATCAAAAAATAGTTGTAAACAGAAAAGCAAAGAGCGTGCCAAAGCGCCAGGATGCTTCTGGGCAGGGGTGGGTGTTCATTATCGGACAGTGGGGATGTCCAGAAACGGACGGTAATTAGTGATTAGTGGGGTAGTGATTAGTACCATGCGGCGTTACAGCGCAGCCACTAATCACTAATCACCCAAACCCTAATCACTAATTTACGAACCAACAATAATAAAGTATTATGTCTAAATTGAGATTCAGAGTAGTAGAAACGGCGTTTAAAAAGAAACCCGTTGCAGTGGCAGCCCCCGCGGAACGTCCGTCGGAATATTATGCCAAGTATGTGTTCAACAAGGAAAAGATGTTCAGGTATCTGCCGAGCAAGGTATATGCCAAACTGATTGACGTGATCGACAATGGTGCTCCGCTGGATCGCAGCATTGCTGATGAAGTGGCAGCCGGTATGAAGAAATGGGCACTCGAAATGGGTGTTACCCACTATACCCACTGGTTCCACCCATTGACTGAGGGTACAGCCGAGAAGCATGACGCTTTCATCGAGCACGATGGCAAAGGCGGTGTGATGGAAGAATTCACAGGCAAACTGCTCGTTCAGCAGGAACCGGATGCATCCAGCTTCCCTAACGGTGGTATCCGCAATACGTTCGAGGCACGCGGTTACAGCGCATGGGACCCCTCTTCTCCGGCTTTCATCGTCGATGATACGCTCTGTATACCGACCATTTTCATAGCATACACCGGTGAGTCACTGGACTACAAAGCTCCGTTGCTGAAAGCCCTGCGTGCCGTAGACAAAGCTGCCGTAGACGTATGCCGTTACTTCAATCCGGAAGTGAAGAAGGTAGTTGCCTATCTGGGTTGGGAACAGGAATATTTCCTCATCGACGAAGGTCTGTATGCCGCCCGTCCCGACTTGCTGATGACAGGCCGCACGCTGATGGGACACGACAGTGCCAAGAACCAACAGTTGGAAGACCACTATTTCGGTGCCATCCCTACCCGCGTGGCAGCCTTTATGAAGGAATTGGAAATCGAAGCATTGAAACTCGGTATCCCCGTTAAAACGCGTCACAATGAGGTAGCCCCCAACCAGTTCGAGCTGGCTCCCATCTTCGAAGAATGTAACCTGGCTGTAGACCATAACATGCTCGTCATGGCACTGATGCGTAAAGTAGCCCGTAACCACGGCTTCCGCGTACTGCTGCACGAAAAGCCTTTCAAAGGCGTCAACGGTAGCGGTAAGCACAACAACTGGTCGTTGGGTACGGATACAGGCATCGGACTGATGGGACCGGGTAAATTACCCGAAGAAAACCTGCGCTTCATCACTTTCGTAGTGAACACCCTGATGGCAGTCTACAAGCACAATGGATTGTTGAAAGCCGCTATTTCCAGTGCCACGAACGCACACCGCCTGGGTGCCAACGAAGCACCTCCCGCAATCATTTCCAGCTTCCTGGGCAAACAGTTGTCGCAGGTGTTGGAACACATTGAAGAGAGTACCAAGGATGATCTCGTAAGCCTTAGCGGCAAGCAAGGCATGAAACTGGATATTCCGCAGATTCCGGAATTGTTGATTGACAATACCGACCGTAACCGCACCAGTCCATTCGCCTTCACCGGAAACCGTTTTGAGTTCCGTGCCGTAGGTTCAGAAGCAAACTGTGCCTGCGCCATGATTGCCCTGAACGCCGCCGTAGCCGAGCAACTGGTAGAATTCAAAAAAGATGTGGACGAACTCATTGAAAGGGGCGAACCGAAGATTTCGGCTATCCTTGAGGTTATCCGCAAATACATCAAGATTTGTAAGCCCATCCATTTCGATGGCAACGGCTACAGTGACGAATGGAAAGAAGAGGCCAAGAAACGCGGTCTGGATTGCGAAACCAGTGTACCTCTCATCTTCGACAGCTATCTGAAGCCAGAAAGTATCCGCATGTTCGAAAATACCGGTGTACTGACTCAGAAAGAACTGGAAGCCCGCAACGAAGTGAAATGGGAAACTTACACTAAGAAAATTCAAATTGAGGCTCGTGTATTAGGTGATTTGGCCATGAACCACATCATCCCGGTAGCCACGCAGTATCAAACGGATCTCATTGATAACGTTTACAAGATGAAGGAGCTGTTCCCAAGCGACAAAGCTGCAAAACTGTCTGCCAAGAACCTGGAACTCATCGAAGAGATTGCCGACCGCACCGCCTTCATCAAAGAGCATGTAGATGCCATGATCGAAGCCCGAAAAGTGGCCAACAAGATCGAAAGTGAACGCGAGAAAGCCATTGCCTACCACGACACCATCGTGCCGGCAATGGAGGAGATCCGTTATCATATCGACAAGCTGGAACTGATTGTCGACAACCAGATGTGGACACTGCCAAAATACAGAGAACTCTTGTTTATAAGATAAGTGAAGAAGTGATTAACGATCACTAATAAAATTATTCTATTTCTTTTGTTGGTTGTTTTAAGTTTGCAGGGGGAGAGGTGCCGGGGAGGCAGTTCTCTCTCTTTTTTTGAAAACTAAAAT
>ENA-OOZQ01002331-OOZQ01002331.1-human-gut-metagenome-genome-assembly--contig:-NODE-2331-length-10035-cov-3.396393_pt1 | contig 10035 bp, 4 predicted proteins | sample MGYA00241188_ERZ501399 | MGnify/ENA primary metagenome ERZ501399 (study PRJEB25962, sample SAMEA2042658) | human gut metagenome | biome: human gut; feature: human-associated habitat; material: faeces... | reverse complement strand
AACAAAGGACCGCCCTTACCGTTATCGTTTCCGAGAGGAAGCCTGATGCCATAATACTCCCGACCATTCAGAAAAGTATTCGCATTGACCCAGCCTTTATGATAAACACTCTCGGCAATCGGATAAGTAGGAGAAGACGCACCTAAAATATAAATAATGTGGCACTCGTTATGACCTTTAATCTGATGGTTCATCGCCCACCCGTTATAGGGTGACCAATGCCAATACATCACATCTTGCCCCTGAGTGAAAAAATTCCACTCTGCTTGGCGCCACAGATTATTAATCATTCCCCGGATACGGTTTTCCGTCGGATTATCCTTTATAAAATACTGATGGGCAGCCAACAAACCTTCGAACATGAAAGCGGATTCTACAATATCGGCTCCATCATCCTTACGGCTGAAAGGAATGGTCTTACCGGTTTTACCGTTCATCCAATGTGCCCACATGCCGTGATAACTGTCGGTATTCTTGTCGCTCAAGAAACGAACAATCTTCAGTATACGTTCAGCACCTTGTTCACGGGTGATAAACCCGCGTTCTATGCCGACAATGATAGCCATCACTCCGAATCCCGACCCACCAATGGTAGCTGTCTCGGCACCACCGTTACTCCGTTCATGCGCCAATCCGGATTCAGGATGGGCAAAATCCCAAAAGTAACGGAAAGTTTGCTTCTGAACGAGGGTCATAAGTTCGTCGTCAGAAAGCCGCTTCTGCTTTTTCTGTCCCGAAATCAAATTAAAAGGGTATAGCAAAAGTATCAAATATATTAATATTCTCATCATAATCATTCTTTTAGTTTAAGCACGGACTCTGAAAGCCAAGCTTCTTCAGTCCTTGTTGGATTTCCGGTATAGACATAAATAAATTCCAAAGGAGACCTGTTCTATAATTCTCTATCATACAGATTATCGGCCCTTGGTCAATGGCTATGTACTGAGTATCGTACCAATCTGCCGTCAAATTAAAGGCATCTATAAAACCATAATCTTTCCAAAGTTTGTCTCCCATCTTATAATAGAAGAAATGCAGCGCTTCCATTGACTCCTCCGGAGTATAAGGAAATGCAGACAAAGCAGCTGTTGGAGCAATGACCCCTTTATCATTAGTAGGTGAATGAGCTGAATATCCCGTATCGCCGTCACTTGCCGTCACCCCCCAACAAGAAGCGCTATAACCCGTATATCCTTTAGGATTTTCCTTACAATAATTGTAATTAATCAACGTATGATTGCGATTTTGCATCCAGTAATCGGCATATTGGTCTTCCAGTCCTTGTGGGTTAATGCCTAGAAAAGAATATTGAGATAAGAACAGCGGTCCCCCTTTATCCGAACCTAAAGGAAGAGTGATGCCATAATAAGATTTTCCATTCCTGATTCCTCCATTTTTAGCCCAGCCCGCTTCATATACAACTTTATCGATAGCATGTGTTGGAGACGAAGCAGCAAGTATATAAGTAATCAGACACTCATTCCATCCTCTTATTGCCAGGTTCTTCTCAAAACCGTAATCGGGACTCCAATGCCAATATAGTACATCTTCACCATTTTTCCGGAACCAGGTCCAGTCAATAGCTTCCCAAAGACGGGTTATGTCGGCACGCAACCTGCTTTCTACTTCCGTATTTTCCTTGAAATAGGCTCGAGCGGCAAGCAAACCTTGAAATAACAAGGATGTCTCAACCAAATCGGCACCGTTGTCTTTCTCACTGAAAGGTTTGGTTGCTCCCGTTGCGCCATTTATCCAATGTGCATAAGCACCATGATAAGCCGTACATTCCTTATCAAGAAAAGTAACTATCTTCTGCACTCGTTCAACAGCTTGCTGACGGGTAATAAAGCCCCGTTCAGCAGCTACCAGCATGGCCATCACGCCAAAGCCGGTACCACCGGTAGTAACGACATCGCCCGAAGTAGTACGTTCGCGCGCCATTCCGGAATATTCATGCCCAAAGTCCCAGAAGTACTTAAAGGTCTGCTTCTGTACCAATGTCAACAAGTCCTCATCAGGGATACGCTCAAACTTGTCTGTATCATCCATTCCAGTCTTAATCATACAAACCTTGCCATTGGAAAGCAGTGTCCCGGAAGTGGATTTCACCCCCGGATTGACAATCAATTTATACGATGACAAGACTTTAAAGCCTCCCTTAGGAGTCACCGATACTTTTTTCTCTTGCAGGAACTCATAATCGCAGCTTACAGGAAGCTCCTCATGTTTCAAAGCAATATTGTTACGGGCTGAAGCCTCATCTACAGCATCCGAGAACTCCAAAACAATGGCTACATTGGGAGCAACATTCTCAAATGTCTGTTGGTTTTGTTGGTCACCCACAATGATATTCTTCAACTCGAAAGGCTGATTCACTTCAGGTTGATTATCACCACTGCACGCAACCAACAAAAGACATACTATGAAATATAATACTTTCATCCTATCATCAGATTAAAGTGTAGCTTCATTCTTTTCCAGAGTAAATACTCTGAATTTCGGTTGCCGTCAACACCTTGTCATATAAGCGGAACTGATCAAGCTGACCGGGAAAGTTCTTTGCCCAGGTTTGTGCTCCTGCACCCGAAGTAAGACTCGGAGTAGTGCTGAACTGAAATGCACCAACAGCCAAAGAAGCGCCTACATTATTAAACTTCAATTTCCCACAATCTGGCAATTCTTTGGTAAAGACACCCTCACCATTACGATAAACAGTAATGGTAGAAGTATTGCCATCATACACAAAAGCCAGATGCACCCATTCGCTACCAAAAATATCATCTATTTTTGCCTCAACCCATCTTTCATCATTCTCTTTTGCTGTCTGATTGAAGATATGAACCTTGAAAAATGCCTGAGTCTCGCTATTATTATTCTCCAAGAAGATGTCGAAGTTGCCCCAGAATTTAATAGAGTTAGGGATAGAGAACAAACCTTGCGCAGAAGTATTCTTAGTGGTTCTCATCCAGAAAGCTACAGTCAAATCACCGATAGTGGGCATGTTATTTTCCAATATAGAAGGAGTCTTGGCCAAAATGTAAGCATTCTCAGCACCTTGATAGGCCATGCCAGCGATTCCGTCTTCCGCAAACTTGGCATTACCGTTATCTGCTACCAAAAATCCCCATTCACCTTTATCCCGAATGTCCTCTTCATCAAAAGGAAGATACATCTTCAAAGGGGTAGTAGGTACTTCACCTGTACTCTCAGGGTAGTCGAAAGCAGGATGATCCATATCCTGAAAACAAGACTGCATACACAATGCAAACAGGCAAGAAGCCACAGATACTATATATTTTTTCATAAGTAGTTAGTACATTTATAGATTAATAATTGGGATTTTGAACCAATACACCATTCGACTTGTCAATTTCGTCTTGCGGAATGGGCAACAAAGCATGTCTGTCTTGATAACCGGTCTTGCCTGCCGCATGAAGTACCTCTTTAGCAATACCCCAACGAACCAAGTCGTAGAAACGGTCGAACTCCATACCTAACTCAACACGTCTTTCATGACGAATGGCCTCACGCAGTTCATTCTGGTTGTTGGTCGTCACTTCCGGTAGAATTCCGATATTATTGCCACGAGCACGAGCGCGCACCATCTCCAAATAGTTACGGGCAGAAGATAAATCACCCAATTCACAAGCAGCTTCGGAAGCCATTAATACCACATCAGCATAACGTATCAGACGAATATTTACCCAATATCCTCCCTTTGTGAATTTCAAACGCATCGCCGGGTCCGTATATGCCTTCTTGTTAAAGTATTTAGCTATAACATCAGCATTCGAAATAGGTTTCTCACCATAAGGCTTGTTAGCAGGTATGGACTCTGGATCGTCCTTGCCGTTGCGTATAAAATAAAGCAAAGTTTCGTCTTTTCTCGGATCTCCCTCTTCAAAAGCATCTGCCAATTCTTGAGTAGCGGTGTGTTGCCCCCAACCGAGATTCCACTCGCCTGCGCCACGTACACCCTGAACGGAAGCAAACTGGCTTCCTATGTCATTAGAACCTGGTTGTGATTCTGTTGCCGTACATTGCAATTCAAAAACAGATTCACTACAGTTTTCACCTTTTTCTCGGAATATGTCTTCATAAGGTGTTTTCAGATTATATAAACCGGAGTTAATCACTTCTTCAGCGGCAGCCTTCATATTCCCCCAGTCATTACGCATCATGTATGTGCGTGCATGAAGAGAACGAGCAGCTCCCCAAGTGAGACGACCTACATAAAGTTGCTCCCACGTTCTGGGCAGACTGTTTTCGGCTTCCGTAAGGTCAGAATCTATTAATTCATATATCTTTGCCACAGAAGACTTTGGAACATTTGCCTCAGCTGCATCATAAACTTTAAAGTCAATCAAAGGCACTTCACCAAAAGCGCGTACAAGGTTGAAATAACAGAAAGCACGTACAAACAAAGCTTCCCCCTTATTGACGAGGTCACCTTCTGTCAATGACGGATTTTGGCTCATCTCATCAAGCAAATCATTTACCTTATGTATCAATGAATAGTTATCATTCCAATAACTCTTAATCATCCCATTACTTGCCAAATATTCAAAGTCATCGAACATCTTGCCGGTAGCAGCTCCATCGGACAATGTACTTCCTTTCTCTGCGTCCTCAGAACGCATACCGTGGATTGCCAATGCAGTATTGCCGCTTGTCAAATGAAAACCGCGCAACTTGGCATACATATTAAAAACCTGTGTTTCATAAGTACCACCAGTCAAATCATCCTCTGTCTGTTGTCCAAGCGGTTTTCTATCAAACATATCCTCACACGAAGTTAGTGCAAAGCTTACTGCTAAAAATGCTATATAATAAAATATCTTCTTCATAGTCTGTCTCTATATAATTTTAGAAAGTCAAATTAAAACCAATCGTATAAACTGTAGGCATAGGATAGCCTCCACCATCAATACCAAACGAAATAGCACTTCCGCCCACTTCCGGAGTATATCCTCCATTACGGCTCCAGGTCTTGGGATTCTGCACATTGGTATAAAGACGCAGTGACTGTACCTTGATACGATTCAACAGTCGTTTGTCAAAGTTATACCCCAATTCGATATTACGGATTCTGAAGAAACTGCCATCTTCGATGAAATACGTGGAAGCCTCCTGATTTATTTTGTGTGAAGGGTCGAGCAAGGGCTCCCAATTGGAAGTGCCCTCTCCATGCCAACGATTCAATTGCTCTGTGCGATAATTCAGTTGTGCATAGCTACTGCTTCCCCAATTACGGTAAATTTCATTTCCATAAACACCCATCATGTCAACAGTCAGGTCCAGATTCTTCCATCCCAAATTAACATTAAAACCGTAAGTAAAATCAGGAGTTGGATTACCTATCATTGTACGGTCATTATCAGTAATTTTGCCATTACCGTCAACATCAGCAAATTTCAAGTCACCCGGTGTTACCGAGCCAACCGAGTTAATCGGAGAGAAACGGATGTCGTCTTCGTTCTGATATACACCCTCAACCTTGTAACCATAGAAATAGCCAATCGGATAACCTTCGGAAACACGTGAGGGACCACTGATAATATTATAGTCTTTGTTTACCAGTGAAAGCACCTTGTTATCAATAGTGCTCAAATTAGCACCTAATCCATATCTCCAATCTTCCCCAATCTTGTCGTTCCAAGAAGCACTAAGTTCAAAACCGCGATTGCGAATCTCACCCACATTCTGTAATCCGGGAACAGTACCTGCAATACCCGGAATGGAAGTCAACATATCTTTTGTTGTTTTGTTATAATAAACCGGAGAAAGCTGCAAACGATCATTGAACATATGCATGTCAAAACCTACTTCCCATGAATAATTACGTTCCCATCCCAAAGTAGGTGAAATCAGTTTGTTGGGGCCTTTACCCGCAATGATATTGTCACCGAACACAGCTGAACCCGAACTAACAATGGTGGCATATGCCGGATAACTGGAACCAGTATTCTGGCTACCCAACACACCCCAAGAGCCTTTCAACTTCAAGAAGTTAATTACATTCTGGTTCTGCATAAACTTCTCTTCGGTCATTACCCAACCGGCACCGAAAGAGTAAAAGTTGTCCCAAGTATTACCTGTCTTATAGAAAACAGATGAACCGTCCCTACGGAAAGAAGCATTAAGTAAATAACGATTCTTGTAGTTATACAATGCTCTGAACAAATAAGACATGGTAAATCTGTCACTCTGAGAACCGCCATTAGTTGCCGTAGATACATCGTCGATGGTAGAGAGCCACCATCTGTCCGGGTCGTCGCCCACCAAAATGCCGTAGCCCGCAAGCTGGCTGCGTCCACCACTCAAACTGGAAGACTCATTGTAATTGGTTGTAAGACCGGCAGTCAATGTCAATCCATGATTGCCAAACTGTCCGAGATAAGTCAACACATAGTCAGACTGTGCAGCAAGAGAGGTAGACTTGCTTTGGTTCACACTTTCTCTTTCAGTCAACCGTTCTTTCCCCCCCTCCACATCGGGATTATAAACATAAATCAGCGGAGAATATGAACGTCCCTGACTGGAAGCATAGTCCATAGAGAAAGTTGCTTTGAACGTAAGGTTCTTCAGAATATCTATCTCTCCGAACACATTACCTGCCACGCGATAGTTTTCAGACTTGTTGTGAGCACCGCGCAGCTCTGTTTCAATAAGAGGATTCCACACTTGTGCACGCTGGAAGTCGGGCAGCGTATGTATCAGTCCCGATTCAAGGTCATGAGTAGGAGCAATAGGAGCAGCCTTCAAAGCACCATCCACACCCTTTGCATCAGGATACTTGGCACGAACTCCATTAAGCTGGAAACCAAAACGCAGGAAATCGGTTACGCTATATTCACTGTTCAAGTTTACGGTAAACTTATTGAGCTTTTCCGTTTTAATGGAACCTTCTTCCATGACGTAACCCAAACCCAAATAAAACTTACTCTTATCCGTTGCACCCGTAATGCTCACATTGTTATTGGTCAGAAAACCTGTCTGGAATATCTCATTCTGCCAATCAGTATTACCAGTCCATTGAGTATAATCATAAGGGTCGCTTCCTTGAGATATCAACTGCTCGTTGTACAGCATCTTAAACTCTTCGGCATTCGTCACACCTACACGGTCATAAATAACCTTCCAACCCACTGAAGAGTTGATGTTGACCATCGTCTTCCCTATTTTTGCCCTTTTAGTAGTAATGATGATTACACCATTGGCACCACGCACACCGAAAATAGCCAAAGAAGAAGGGTCTTTCAAGATTTCCATAGATTCAATATCCGCAGTGTTCAGATAATTGATATTGTCCGTGAACAGTCCATCTACCACATAAAGGGGTTTGAAACCGTTAATGGAGTTCGTACCGCGAACACGGATTTCAGGGTCTTGTCCTGCACGACCCGTATTCACCACCTGTACACCGGCAACCTTACCCTGTATGGATGCCAGTGGATTGGTAGAAGGCTTAGAGGCAATCTCGTCCGCTTTCACAGTAACGATAGAACCGGTCAAGTCGCGTTTCTTGGCACTACCATAACCAACTACCACCTCATCAATGAGCTGGCTGTCCTCTTCCATCTTCACATTGATAGTTGAACGCCCATTTACGGCAATCTCCTGCTCACGCATACCTATATAACTAAAAATCAAGGTAGCATTAGATGCCACATCAACAATCTGATATTTACCATTTATATCAGTAATACTACCTTTACTCTCCTGCCCTTTTACACGAACAGAAGCACCGATAACAGTTTCGCCTGTCTTGTCCGTAACGACACCCGAAATCGTAATTTTGTTCTGTGCCATCGAAGTAATGGCAAACAATAACATCACACATGTAATTAGTAGATTTTTCTTCATTTTGTATTGATTTAAAATTCTTTTGCAAACATACCGGAGAAGTTGATATATGTCAAAAAACAAGCTACCACAAGAGTACCACAGTTCACCGGAGGGGTACATCATTACTACTACTGTATAACATAAACGACAGATTATAAGGAATATAAAAGTACAATAAATATTTAGGTACTATTCATATATATAGAGCAAGAAGATAGAAAAGCAAAGGGGGCTTTTATCCTATTCTGAAGTTTTTTATCCCATATTCAAGAACGTCATACCTTTCACTGCCTCAAAGCCGACCATAAGATTTCCATAACCGATTGCCATTATACGATAGATTATATACCAAGCAAATACTGCAAAACGTTTGCAGTGAAGATGTAGACAATATGCAGCAACAATGCCATCTCAACGCAGTGGCTCGAATGCTGCATATTGCCGTCTTGAGAATCAGTTAGAGTAACTTGAACGCTGCTTTCTTTACGTCCTGGCTATTTCTGCCAATCATCACCTCAAAGTCACCGGACTCGCATACAAAATCAAGATTGTAGTTGTAGAACTTCAGCAATTCGGGAGTAATCTTGAAAGATACTTTTTTAGATTCACCGGCTTTCAGGAAAATCTTCTCAAAGCCTTTCAACTCTTTCACCGGACGGGTTACACTTCCCACAAGGTCACGAATATAAAGTTGAACCACTTCTGCACCGTCTCTCTTGCCGGTATTGGTCACAGTCACGGTAGCAGTCAGTTCGCCCTTATCCGTCATGCTAGTCTTGTCCAAAGACACGTCGCTATAAGAGAATGTGGTATAGCTCAAGCCGAAACCAAAAGGATAAAGCGGTTCATTGTCTATGTCTATATAGTTGCTGCGGAATTTCTGGAACCATGCACCGTCGGCAAGAGGGCGGCCCGTGTTCTTGTGGTTGTAGAACAAAGGAATCTGTCCCACGCTCTTCGGGAAAGTCGTAGTCAGCTTCCCACTCGGATTCACATCACCAAACAGTACATCACCGATGGCAAAACCTGCCTCACTGCCCGCAAACCATACATTCAGAATGGCCGGCACGTTTGCCTGCTCCCAGTTCAGTACCAGCGGACGACCGGTAAACAGTACCAGTACCACTGGTTTTCCTGTTTTCAATAATTCTTGTAACAGCATGCGTTGGGTGTCGGTCATTTCAAGATTCGTGCGGCAACTGCTCTCTCCACTCATTTCCGAAGACTCACCGAGCGCAGCCACAATAACATCCGATTTGGCAGCCACGGCAAGAGCCTCGTCCAGCAACTCCTTGTCCGAACGATTGTCACGGTGTAAAGAACGTCCGAACATAGTGGCACGTTTCTCATATTCGGCATCACTCATCAAATTACAGCCTTTCGCAGTCAATATTTCGGCTTTATCGCCTGCTACCGCCTTCAAACCTTCAGCCAAAGAAGTTGCATTCTTCAATACAGCAGCCACACTCCAAGTACCCGGCATATTACTGCGGCTGTCTGCCAACGGACCTACCACAGCAATAGTGCCTTTTTTGGCCAGCGGAAGCACATTACCCTCGTTCTTCAACAACACCAAGCTCTCCGAAGCAATCTTACGCGCAACAGCACGATGCTCTTTGGTAAAGATTTGCTTCTTGGCACGCTTCACATCACAGTATTTATAAGGATTATCGAACAAGCCCAACTTGTACTTAGCTTCCAAAATACGGCGACAAGCCGCATTAATTGCTTCTTCTGTCACTTTTCCTTCTGTCAATGACTTCTTGAGCGTACCTACAAATGCATCGCTCACCATATCCATATCCACACCTGCATTCAGTGCCAAGGCGGCAACAGTCTGCGTATCGCCCATACCGTGGTCGGTCATCTCAGCAATTCCAGTATAGTCTGTCACCACAAAGCCGTCAAATCCCCACTGCTTACGCAGTATATCCGTCATCAACCACTTGTTTCCAGTGGCAGGAATGCCATCGACCTCATTGAAAGAGGCCATCGCACTGCCCACACCGGCATCAACCGCCGCCTGATAGGGCAACATGTATTCATTGAACATGCGCTGATGACTCATATCTACTGTATTATAGTCACGTCCTGCCTCACCGGCACCATACAAGGCAAAATGCTTTACACAAGCCATGATTTCATCATTACGGCTCATATCCTTTCCCTGATAACCACGTACCATGG
>ENA-OOZQ01002314-OOZQ01002314.1-human-gut-metagenome-genome-assembly--contig:-NODE-2314-length-10087-cov-2.412978_pt1 | contig 10087 bp, 9 predicted proteins | sample MGYA00241188_ERZ501399 | MGnify/ENA primary metagenome ERZ501399 (study PRJEB25962, sample SAMEA2042658) | human gut metagenome | biome: human gut; feature: human-associated habitat; material: faeces... | reverse complement strand
GCGAATCTCGTTGTCGCGGGCGGCGTCGAATGCATGAGTTCGGCTCCTTACCTTATTCCCAAAAACGCCCGTCAGGGTATAAAAATGGGCGACTTCAAGGTTACCGACCACATGGTTTTTGACGCTTTGACGGATGCGTACAGCAAGGTTCACATGGGTATTACGGCGGAAAACATAGCCGAAAAATACGGGATTTCCCGTCAGGCTCAGGACGAGTTCGCTTACGCCTCGCAGACCAAGGCAATCAAGGCGGTTGACAGCGGCGCGTTCAAGGACGAAATCGTTCCCGTTACGGTAAAGGTCGGCAAGGAAGAAAAGGTTTTCGACACCGACGAATATCCCAACAGAAACACCAATCCCGAAAAGCTTGCCAAGCTGCGTCCCGCATTCAAGCCGGACGGAACGGTGACCGCGGGCAACGCCAGCGGCATAAACGACAGCGCCAGCTTCACCTTGATAGCAAGCGAGGAGGCTGTCAAAAAATTCGCACTCACGCCTATGGCGGAAATTATCGCGGTAGGTCAGGGCGGCGTAGACCCTCAGTTCATGGGACTCGGTCCCGTGCCGGCGATTTTGCAGGCGCTTAAAAACAGCGGACTCAAACTCAGCCAGATGGAGGTCTTGGAGCTTAACGAAGCGTTTGCCGCGCAGTCCTTGGGCGTCATACACGAGCTGTCGCAGAAGTGCGACTTAAAGAAAGAGGAGATACTCGCGCGCTGCAACCCCAACGGCGGCGCCATCGCGCTCGGACACCCTGTCGGAGCCAGCGGAAACAGAATTATCGTAACACTGCTGCACGAAATGATAAAGGCGGGCAACAAGCTCGGTCTCGCAAGCCTGTGCATAGGCGGCGGAATGGGCACCGCGGTCATACTCAAAAGAGACTGATTGAAAAAAAACAAAGTCGAAAATAAAAAATTTATTCAGAGGTGTATATTATGAGACTTAACGGAAAAGTTGCCGTTGTTACCGGCGGCGCAAAAGGACTCGGCGGCGAAATGTGCCAGCTGTTTGCAAAAGAAGGCGCGAAGGTTGTGGCTGTGGATATGATGCCTTTGACCTATGAAAACGCCAATGTGGAGTTCTACAAGCTCAACGTCACCAGCTCCGAAGACTGCAAGGAGTTTTACGACTACGTTATCAAAAAATACGGCAAGGTTGACGTATTGGTAAACAACGCGGGCATCACCAGAGACGCCATGACGCGCAAAATGACCGACGAAATGTGGAACGCGGTTATTTCCGTCAACCTTACGGGCGTGTTCAATCTGACTCGTCTTATCGGACCTCAGATGGAAGAAATCGGCGGCGGCAGTATAATCAACATTTCCTCCGTCGTAGGCGAATTCGGCAATATCGGACAGGCCAACTACTCCGCGACCAAGGCGGGCGTTATCGGTCTCACCAAGACATGGGCAAAGGAATTTGCCAGAAAGGGCGTGCCCGTGAGAGTAAACGCAATCGCTCCCGGCTATATCATGACGGACATGATGAAAACCGTGCCCGAGGATTTGCTCAAAAAGTTTGCGGGACAGACCATGCTCGGCAGACTCGGTCAGCCCATAGAAATAGCCAACGCCGCGCTGTTCCTCGCTTCGGACGAAGCGTCTTACGTGACGGGACATCTTTTGAGCGTAAACGGCGGAATGAGATTGTAAACCGACGAAATTCGGTCTCGGTATTTTTACTAAAGCAAGGCAATTCTCTCCCCAAACGGGAGAGAATTGCCTGTCGGTATTTCGGTTGTTCTTTCGGACGACCTTTTGCAGGGCTTGCCGCGTGTGATATCGCTTGTTTTTGTCAATAATATAATGCGGTATTGCGACGGAAGCGACCTTTCGGGGGATTATTTTCGGAAATTAAAGGAGTAAAAGATTATGATTGACGTAGGAATTGTCGGCGTAGGGACGTATCTTCCCGAAAAAACCATGAAAGCGGCGGAAATTGCCGGACTCACCAACGGAGTATGGAGCGAGGACGCCGTTATAAACAAACTCGGAATAAAACAGAGATATTTGCCCGGTCCCGATGACGGAACTCAGGAAATGGGAGCCAAGGCGGCTTTGAAATGCTTGGAAAACACCGGCGTCGACCCCAAAGAAATAGACGTTATTCTGTGTATCGGCGAGGAGTGGAAGGAATATCCTCTCACCACGTCCGCCTGCTATATTCAGGACAGAATAGGCGCGACAAACGCGTGGGGTATAGACGTGCAGAATCGTTGCTGCACCTGCGTGTCCGCGATGAAAATCGCCGCGGATATGTTGAGAGCCGACGACGAAATAAATACCATTATGATTTGCGGCGGTTACCGCAACGGCGACTTCGTGGATTTTACGGATAAAAATATGTCCATGATGTACAACCTTTCCGCAGGCGGCGGCGCAATCATACTGAAAAAGAATTACGGAAAAAATTTGCTGCTGGGCAGCAAAATCATGTCCGACGGCAGCCTTGCGAGAACGGCGGGCGTCGAAATCGGCGGTATAGCTCATCCTTTCACAAAAGACAACATCGAAGAGGGATACAAGTCGTTGAGACTTCTCGAACCGCAGAAGATGAAGGACAGACTCAACGAGGTGTCCATGCCCAATTGGTATCACTGCATAGACGAAAGCTTGAGATAGGCGGGAATGACGAGAAAGGACATCGGATATCTTGACGTCCTGCACATGAAACGCAGCGGCCACAAGGGAATGCTTGCTGAATTGGGACTTACCGAGGAGCAGAGCATTTATCTCGAAGATTACGGTCACGTAGGACAAATAGACCAGATTTTGTCGTTGGAGCTTGCTTTGAAAGCCGGCAAAGTCAAGGACGGCACGGTAGTGTGCATGATAGCCGCCGGTATCGGTTACGTCTGGTCGGCAAACATCATCAAGTGGGGTAACAAATGAATTTTTTACAAGTCATTGTAAATAGTCTGCCGCAGATGGCGATTTACTCTCTGGCGACAATAGGTATCGTTCTGATTTTCAGAACAACGGGTACCACAAACTTCGCGCAGGGGCTTATCGCCACCTTGGGTACGTTTATGACGACGCAGATGGCATTGTATGCGGGGCTTCCGCTCTGGCTGGGGTTGATTATCGGTATGGCGGTGGCGTTTTTGATGGGCATATTCATGGACGTCGTGCTGATTCGCAACGCGCGTAAAATAAATGCGTCGGGCAAACAGATGATAACCATGGGTATGCTGCTCATACTCTCGTACGTGATTCCCGTTATATTCAAGAATATAACTTCCAACGGCAATCTCGGAAATGTGTTCGAGTCGGGACCTTTGACCTTTAAATTGTTCGGCGTCACTCTCACAATCGCGCGCAATTACGTTTACGTAATCATACTTGCAATCCTGCTTTTGGCGGTGGTGTTTATCTGTCTCAAATTCACCAAATGGGGACTGGGCGTCAGGGCTACCGCTTCCAACGAGGTGGTTTCGCAGATGCTCGGCATAAACACCAAAGTGATTACGGCTTTCAGTTGGGCAATTTCCGGCGCGCTGGCGACAATCGCGGGCGTGTTTCAGGCGGGCGGCGTCGCGCTCAACGTGACGATTATGAGCAACGTGCAGGTGTTCGGCTTCCTTGCCTGCGTATTGGGAGGCTTTAACAGCTTTTTCGCACCGATCATCGGTACGATAATCATACCTTTGCTCTACAACATATTCGGCTCGCTTCCCATTCAAAATGCGGGAATGTGGCAAACGGCAATGACGTTTATTGTCGTTATGATACTAATCCTGGTATTCCCCAACGGTATATTGGGCAAGAAAACTATAAAGAAGGTGTAATTATGTTAGGATATCATTTGAAAAAGAATGTTAAACCGATAGTAAAGCATCCGTTTTTCGCCTTCATAGTTTTCGGATTGGTATTGATTCTGCTCCAAATTTTAAGCTGGACTGCGGGATTTCCCAAGTCGTCGGCAATGAGCGGAATTGCGACGGTGCTTATCTATTCGATAGTGGGCTTCGGTTTTACGTATCTGTTGGGATACGCGGGGTTGGCGTCGCTCGGCACGGCGGGCTTTACGGGGCTGGGAGCATATATAGTCGGATATTTTCTGCGTGAAACGGGCGTTCCCTACATCGTGAGCATTCTCGTCGTGCTTGCCGTGTCCATTATTCTGGGCGTTGCCGTAGGATTTATTTCCCTTCGTATAGAGGGTATATTCCTTGCAATCGTTACTCTCGGTCTTTCGGAAATACTTTACCAGATTTTTACCAACTGGATCGATTTTACGGGAGGTCCGAACGGCAGCTCGGCTTCCATACCGATTTTTCAGAAATGGCTTGGACTCAGTACGACGACGTCAAAAAGAGCGATGTTTATCGTATTGGTTGTTGTAGTGGTTTTTCTCATGATAATCACCTTCAACCTGTGCAAAAGCAGCACGGGACGCGCCATGCTCGCCATGAAAAACAGCACGTCGGCGGCGCAGGCGATGGGCATAAGTTTGCTCAGATACAGACTGCTCGCTTTCGTTCTCTCGACGGTATATGCAGGTATCGGCGGCATTATGTTCATGAGTTATCTGGGATACGCTTCGCCCACAAACTGGACGCTTATGTTCTCCCTCAATCTGCTTGCCGCAGTCATTATAGGCGGCACTCGCAGCCTGTGGGGAACGATTGTCGGCTGCTTTATCGTATTCGGACTGACTCCGATTTTCTTCCAGGATATTGCGTTTTTGAGAGATAATTCGTGGTTCATGTACGCGTTGATAGGCGTGTTGATTATTCTTATAATCATGTTCTATCAGGGCGGCTTGGTTCAGCTTGTCAGAGATATAATAAACGGCATAAAGAAGGCGCGCGCAAAGAGGAGACTCTACAGATATGGAGAAGAAGAATAATCAAATGGTCGACAAAGAAAAGGAGCTTAAAAACGTTGCTCCCGACACCGACGTTGCTCCCGATGTGACGGACGCTTCCTCTTTTTAGGGAGAACCTTCCCATCCTTCGTCCAACCGTCAACAGATGCGGTTGATTAACAGGATAGATTATTACAAATGGAAAATCAACCTTTTGACCGAGTTGATTTCCGTGGAAAGAGAAAATCTTGAAAAGAGTCGGGATAACAGAACCGGCGCCTTCAAAGAAAGGCAGAGGAGAAAAATTTTCCCGTTAAAACTCAAAGCGTCCGATGTCGACGAGGCGGTAGAAGAGCTGTACGGTCGGGATATAGAAAAATTCGACAAGCGGCAAAAGCTGAATTTCAGAGAATACAGACAGAATCTGCGCAGAGCGGAAGGTCTGCTCAATACCGACGGCACGCTCAAGCGTTTCGAGCTTGATGCGGAAGGCAACGAAATTCCATTTGAAGCAAAGCTGTCGGCAGAGTCCGAAGAGCTGCTCAAAGCGTTTGAGTTTTCTCAAGCGGAACAGAGAGCGGCGTTTATAGAAGGGTTGAGAGTCAAGGCCGTAGCAGCCGTCGGCGAAGGGGCGGCAGACGCGGAGGATATTTACGAAGCGGCTCGATTAGAAGACGAGACTGCGTTGGAGTCTTTCGTCGCGGAAGAAAATTCAAGAATAGAAAAGCGTATGGAAAAATACGTCGAAGCGACGCAGCAAAAAATCAACCGCTACAACGAAAAGCTGCTTTCCATGCAGGAAAAGCTTGCCGAGCTTATGGCGGAAGAGGAAGCAAAATTCGGTGTGGAGCTGCCTGCCGACGTCATATTGCGGCTTGACCGTCTGATTATGGAGTTCGGCGGCTTGAAAGCGGTAAACAATTTGTCCTTCGACGTCAAAAAAGGCGAAATTTTCGGTCTTATAGGTCCCAACGGCGCGGGCAAAACAACGGTTTTCAACTGCATAACTCAATTTTACAAGCCTACCGGCGGATTGATTTATTACAGAAACCGCGAGGACAAAGTAATAGTTCTCAACAAATATCAGGTTCACGACGTAATAAAGACGGGTATAGTGAGGACGTTCCAGAACGTAGAGGTCATTTACGAGCTTTCAATACTCGACAATCTGCTCATTGCGGCGCATACGCAGTACAAAAGCAATATTTTCGCTCAGATGTTCAACACAAAGGGCGTAAGGCAGGAGGAGGCGGTCAACCGCAAAAAGGCTTTGAAGGTGCTGGAATACTGCGGTCTGCTGGACAAAAAGGATTTGCCTCCCGTCGGTTTGCCCTACGGCGTACTCAAAAGGATTGAGCTTGCGAGAACGCTTATGGCGGGTGCGTCTCTCATTATACTGGACGAGCCTGCGGCAGGTCTCAACGACAACGAAACAATCGAGCTTGCGCAAATGATAAGGCGCATCCGCGACGAATTCAACGTCACGATTTTTCTTGTGGAGCACGATATGGGACTTGTCATGGATATATGCGAGCACATCTGCGCGATTTCCTTCGGCAAAAAGCTGGCTTACGGCACGCCTCAGGAAATTCAGGCGAACCCCGTCGTTCAGGAGGCTTACCTCGGTACCAACGAAGTGAAAAAGGAGGCGCAAAATGGCTAAAATTCTCGAACTGCGCGACTTGTGCGTGAGCTACGGAGCTATTGACGCCTTGAAATCGGTCAATATAAGCGTCGAGGAGGGCAGCATCGTTGCATTGCTTGGCGCAAACGGCGCGGGAAAAACGACTACTCTCAGAACAATATCCGGAGTTGTCAAAGCCAAAAGCGGACAGATTTTGCTCAACAACGAGCCTATCACCAACAGAGTGCCTTACAAAATCGCAAGTCTCGGCGTAATACAGTCCCCCGAAGGTCGGCTTATTCTCAACGGGCTGACGGTGGAGGAAAACTTGAAGGTCGGCGCATACGGCTTGAAAGGGAAGGAAATACGGGTGAAAAAATCCGACGGCAATTACGAAACCGTCAAAATGAGCAAGTCGCAGCTGATCAAATACAACTTTGACAAGGTGTACAAGCTGTTTCCCATTTTGCAGGAGCGCAAAAAGCAGCAGGCGAATACGCTCAGCGGCGGAGAGCAGCAGATGCTGGCAATCGGCAGGGCGCTCATGGCGTCCCCCAAGGTGCTTTTGCTCGACGAGCCGTCGCTCGGACTTGCACCTCTGATTATCCGCGATATATTTGAAATAATAAAGCAGATAAAGGAAGAGGGCAACACCATTCTTATCGTAGAGCAGAACGCTTATCAGACGCTCAAAATCGCGGACTACGCCTATGTGTTGGAGCTTGGCAAAATCAGTATGCAGGGTCCCGCAAGCGAGCTGATTCACGACGAGCGCCTTGTGGAGGCGTATCTTGGCGGCAAAAAGGATTAAGTCGCTCAAAATCGGTATTTTTGTCCCGAAAGGGGCAATGATATAAAATAAAAATAAAACGACTGATGGAAAGACATCAAAGGAGAAAAAGTAGATGAAAAAAAGTTCTAAAATCAGTAGTCGCGGTAGTTTTGTGCCTGGCTATGGTTTTGTCTTTGGCAGCCTGCGGTCCCAAGTACACTAACGGTATTTCTACCGAAGAGTTTACCGACAAAAAGACCGGCGTAAGCTACAAAGGCAGAATCAAAATCGGCGCTGCGATTGCTCGTACGGGCGCTTACTCTTTGGTCGGTGAGCCTTACGGCGGATTCTATGATTTGTACGTAAGATACATCAACGAAGAGCTTGGCGGAGTTGCCAAAGGAACAGGCGAGGGCGCTTTGGGCTACAAGCTTGAAGCTACCACGTATGACGACCAGGGCGACGGCGCGCAAGGCAAAAACTATATCCAGAAGCTGGTCGAAGACGACGGAGTGTTCGCATTGGTCGGCAATCTCGGCACGTGGAACATAGTTGCCGCTCAGGACTATATAGAGGAAAGCGGAGTCCCCAGCGTTTATTGGGGAACGGGTTCGTCCTATCAGTATTTCAACCCCGCAGAGGGAAATGAAAGATACACTTTCCCCGTGCAGCCCATTTACAACACCGAAGGCAGAATAATGTACCTGCGCGCTATGCAGCTTGCCTCTCTTGAAGGCTCCGGAGTTACGTCCGTCAGCAAAATCGGCGTTATCCACTCTTCTTCCGACGACGGCGCGAGCATCAAAGCCGGTATCGAAGAGCAGAGAAACATCAACATTCAGACCAATCCTGATCAGCCCGAGGTTATTTTTGCTCAGATTAATTCTACCACTGCAACCGAGCTGGCCTCTCAGGTTCAGTTGGTAAAGGATTGCGACGTTGTTATCATTGCGGGCAACCAGACTTATTTCCAGGCGGCTTACACCGCAATGCAGACCGCTGACGTAAGAAAGCCCGTTATCACTTCTTACGTCAATATCGCTCCCGCGACCGTTCCCAACGAGGCAACCAGCGCCGAGGCGTCCGATATTTACGGCGGAGCTTGGGTTATCATCGACGATTCTGCGGATGAGCGTCAAAAAGCCGACTTGTTGAGATTCATAGCCATATGCGATTGGGGCGTCGAAAAGGGGATTATCAGCCGGAGCACGGCAGATTCTTATCTGATTTCCGCTTACGCAATGTCCTCCTTTATCGCTCTCGACGTATTCATGACCGGTATCGACAGACTTGCCGACAAGGAAATCACCAGAGAGGCGTTTCTTGAAGCTATGGAAAGCGCGCCTATAAACGTGCCTATTTCCGGCGGTGTAAATTATGCCAACGGTCAGAGAATCGGTTTGGACGGCATGAGCTTTGTTAAGTATGTCAGACCTCCCGAGGCGGGTGCGGCAGCTTCCACGGGAACATTTGTTAATGTTGTCGGAATGCAGTCTATCGACCAGATACTCGGCGAACTCGACGACGCAGAATAATTCTGTCAGACAAAATGCAGTAAAAGGGGAGGGTTTCCTCCTCTTTTATTGCTAAATTCTTTAATTTAAAAGCTTTGATATAGTTGAACGTGAAGCCGCGTTTTTTAAATATGCGGGCTTATCGGCAAGCGCGTCGATGCGTCCGCAAATTTAAAAAATTCGAGAGAGGTAAATTTATGTCGGAGTTTTTGTTCAAAGGAAAAAAAGTTTATTACGAGCTGCACGGGGAAGGGGAACCCATCCTTGTGCTTAACGGAATCATGATGTCTACGGAAAGCTGGAACGCCTTCAAGCCTTCTTTTTCCAAAGACAACCTTCTGATTCTTGTGGACTTTTTCGATCAGGGCAGAAGCGACAGGCTGGATTTCGAGTACAAACACGATTTGCAGGTGGATTTGCTCAAAGCTCTGCTCGAACACATAAAAATCGACAGGGTAAACGTGGTGGGCATTTCCTACGGCAGCGCAGTCGCGCTGCAATTCGTGCTGAAATATCCCCGATGCGTCAGACGGCTGTGTCTGTTCAACGGCGCGGCGCGTACAAGCAGCTGGCTTACGGAAATAGGCTGGGCGTGGAACGAAGCCGCAAAGCTCGGAAGCGGCAGAGATTATTATTACACGACAATCCCTCCCGTTTACTCCACGTATTTTTACGAAAGGCGTCTTGACTGGATGAAAAACCGCGCCAAAAAGCTTATTCCGTATTTTGACAGAAAGGACGTTCAGGAGAGCCTGATCAGACTGACAAACAGCTCCGAGGGCTACGACGTTTCCGATCGTCTGGGAGAAGTCGAGTGCCCTACGCTGATTGTGAACGCTACCGACGACGTTCTTATTCCGCTTGTGGAGCAGACAAGACTTCACGAGGGCATAAAAAACAGCGAAATGGTGATTATCCCCAAGTGCGGTCATGCGAGTATGTATGAAAAGCCCATGCTGTTTTCAAGCCTTGTGCTCGGTTGGATAAACGTCAAAGACGAGGATTACGAATCTATTTTCGCTTAAAAGGAGGGAATAGGAAATGGAAATTTACGACAAAAAGTTTGTGGAACTCGGCAACGGAGAAAAATACGCGTTCATCGAAACGGGTAAGGGCGCGCCGTTGCTGCTTATTCACGGCAACATGTCAAGCGGCGTGCATTTTTCGCCTATCTTGCCCGCCCTTGCCGAAAAATTTCATTGCTTCGCACCCGATTTGCGCGGCTTCGGCGACAGCAGCTACAACAAACCCTTCGGCAGCCTGAAAGAGCTTGCCGGGGACGTAAAGCTGTTTGCCGACAGAATGGGCTTGAAGGAGGCATACGTCATAGGTTGGTCCACCGGCGGCGGAGTGGCTTTGGAG
>ENA-OOZQ01002288-OOZQ01002288.1-human-gut-metagenome-genome-assembly--contig:-NODE-2288-length-10175-cov-3.889921_pt1 | contig 10175 bp, 5 predicted proteins | sample MGYA00241188_ERZ501399 | MGnify/ENA primary metagenome ERZ501399 (study PRJEB25962, sample SAMEA2042658) | human gut metagenome | biome: human gut; feature: human-associated habitat; material: faeces... | reverse complement strand
CAGATCCTTCTAAACGGATACTGGACATATCTTTAATATTCTCAAGCATTAACACTATTGCTGCGTTCGCTTGAAAATCAAATCCAAACAATACTGAGGTAGCTGTTCTATTTGTCATTATTGTATTACATTTACAAATACCTATGCAATATTAGTGATTTTTTTGATAACTACTTAGCTAACAAGTAATAAAACTGTAATTTTGTACTAACAAATTAATATTAGAAGTTTATGAAGATAAGAAAAGTTAAATGGACAAATCATCCTATATTAGGAAATCTTGAATTGGATTTTGTAAATCCAGTAACTAATCATCCTTTTTCAACTATTGTTTTTGCAGGCGAAAATGGGAGTGGAAAAACGACCATCTTGGAAACACTAAATACCTTCCTGTGCATTGGTAGTTTTAAGCCATTTGACATGATAGAATATGAGGTAAATAACGAATTGTATATTCTCAAACCTCCAATGATTCCAGAATCAAATGACACGTTCTTTACACGATTTGATGTGAAGAATGATACAGCTGAAAATATACGTTCAGATAAAGTTAATAACCCAAGCACCATTCAATCTGATGAAAAAGATCCAAGGTCGTATGGATGTGTGTTTTCGAGGCCTAGAGCGGACTATAAAACTAGCAAAATAGAGTCTGTAAAAACAAATGAATTAGACAAGAATAAATACGATTCTGATAAAGAAGACAATTTTACATCATTAAAGCAGCTTATTGTTGATATTCAAAATCAAGATAACGAAGAGTATTATGATATAAATACACAAAGGGAAAGCCGTGGGGAAGCAGCAATGACTACTTCTGAATTTGAACACAATTCGAAAATTTTTAGATTTAAAAAAGCATTTAATAATTTCTTTGATAAGGTAAAGTACAAAAAAGTCGGGAATATTGATGGTGAAAAGGTTATATTATTTGAGAAAAACGGAGTAGAAATATCGATAGATGATCTAAGTACAGGAGAAAAACAAATTGTATTTAGGGGGGCTTATCTTTTAAGAAACATAAATCAGCTTAATGGTGCTATAATCATGGTTGATGAGCCCGAATTAAGTATGCACCCTAAATGGCAGAAAAACATTTTAAGATATTATAAAAATCTCTTTACAGATAATAATGAGGTACAAATAGCTCAATTATTTTTTGCAAGCCATTCTGAGGGTGTTATTAGTGAAGCCCTGCAAGACTTGAATGATACAAAAGTTATAATTCTAAAAGATAGCATGGGAAACATCTCAGCAGGAAGTATTGATGCCCCAGCAGTATTACCATATACTTTAGCGGCTGAGATTAATTTTCAAGCTTTTGATGTATCATCAACAGATTATCACAATGCGTTATATGGTTATATAGAAGCTGAAGGTTGGAAAAATGATTATGATGGGCATCAGGTAAAAGTCAATTATACAAAATTGAATAAGAACGGAACAACATCAAATTTACAAATTTCTAAAACGGAAAAAATTCGGCATATCATTCATCATCCAGAAAATCGCAATAATAGTTATAGCGAACAAGAATTAAAAGATTCCATAGAATGTATGAGAAATTACATTAGAGCGCATCGTACAATTTGATACAAAATACTTAAATTCTTAAAACAAAACGAACTGTGGCAAAATTGTATATTACCACAGTTCGTTTTGTTTATTGAAATTACCATTTGCAAAATGGAAATGTGGATGTGACATCTACCGTTTTGCAAGAGAGGATAATGACTGAAAGCAGTAGGTCGAGGATGTAGCGGGGTTGCTCGCGTTCCTTTGACCAATCGTTGGGGTTGTTCTTGATTTGGGATGCTTTATCAATGGTTACGGCATAGCGTTCCATTATCCATTCAATGGCTGACTTACCATTGACGATGTACTCATAGGCTTTGAGCGGAATGTTCTCAATGGTAATGTGGCTATTGTAGATGATGTGTGTTTTGTCGGCGATGAGCTTTCCGTTTTCGTCACGCACTTTGGCAAAGCGCATCTTTTCCACGGCAAAGTATTGGTATGTTTCTTCGGTCCACTCGTCCTGCCAAATGTCAATGTCTCCCGTAACAATTACACCGAGTGTACGTTGTGCCTGCGCCGACATTTCCGAATAAGCGACTGCGCCTTGTTCTGTAGCAGGAATATTGATGCCTTGCTCATAGTTCAAATGTAAGTCGGCCAGTTCCTTTCCGGCTTTATAAAAAGCCATAAAGTCCTGTACGTTATCCACTATGGGAATGCGTGGCAATGACTTCTTCAGATCATCGGCGAAACGCTCTCGGTATTGCTTGGAATGAAGCAATCCATACACATAGTAGAAAATATGTTCTTTAGTAATGGCTCCGCCAAAGCGACTGCGGACTTCTTTCAATATCCAGTCTGTGATGCCGTCGCGACGGATATAACGATTGGTTTCTGCATCATCGAAAAGAGTTCCTTCTCGATTTTTGTTTTCTTCATACCAATATAAAGGAAAACATTTTGTTCCAGCTTCAAAATTATTGTAATCAATAATCGTATTATATAAAAATAAGGAAAAATCCTTATTCCCACCTGTTCCCTTCATACCAATAACTTGGTTGTAGCAGTTAGGTGGGAAAATATGCTGCCATTGCCCTGGACGTTCTATTAATGAACGTTCATAGTACAAATATGATTTTTGAAAAAGTCTATAGGTGTAAATTGTTACACTTTCAGGGATAAAATTTAGTAAGTGTCCTGTTAATGCTACTTTTTTTAGATTAGCAGACCACCCAATTTGCGTTGGATTATAATTAAAATCCTCTGCTTTCCGATGACTAATAGATGTATTATAATTGTTTATCATACGATTAATATTGCTCAGCAGAGTATTTTTATCGAAATTGCATACCCATGAATCACGGGAGGATAACACACCAATAGGTATATAATTAAAAAAACCTTGCCCAATCGTATTATCAAATAATGGAATTAAATTATCGAATATTCCATCACGTTGATTTATCCAATCTGCTTTTTCGTTAGGAGTGATTATTTGCCAGTCCAATTTCTGTGAAGAAATGGAACGGAAATCTTTGACCATTTTGAGCTTCTGTTCACGAGTAAGGTAATCGCCAATATCGTGATAATGGATGCCCGTCTTTAGCTCTTTCTTTGCCGGATTCTTGACAAGGAAAGTAATGGCAATGGGAGTGCGTGAACCGCTACCAAAGATTTTGCCACCCTCTTTGCGCGACAATTCGCCCGAAGTACGCTGGTTACCGCGCAGATTCAGTACATAGATGGAGGTAAATTCTTCTTCAAAGCATCGACGCATACCATCTTGTGCATTACCATCAAGCCATGATCCATTACTTATAAAAGCTACTATTCCGCCATCGTTTTCAGGTATTCGGTCAGATGCCCAACGAAATGCCTTAATATAAGTATCATAAAGGGAATTCTTCAAAGTCGTACTTGATTCATTTACATATGTATTTGCTATTCGCATATCCAAATTTGGATAGGAAAGATTCTGTGCATTATCATTAGCCGAACCTTGTTTGGCGGAATATGGCGGATTCCCCACAATCACCCTTACATGCGTGGCCATCTGCTTCTTAACCCGTTTGGAATTGTCCTGGAAGAACTCCGTGAAAAGCTCGTTGTGCTTTTTCTCTGCCAATTGGAAGGTGTCAGTCAGACAGATTCCGCTATATGGCAGGTAAGTTTTACGACGGGTTATCTCATGGAACACCGATTCTATGTTCACATCAGCTATATAATAGGCCAGCAACACGATTTCATTGCAATGGATTTCATTAAGATACTTGCGCTCCATATCCTCGGGGCGGATAAGACCGGACTGCAACAATCGCGTAATGAACGTACCTGTGCCCACAAACGGGTCAAGTATATGTACATTCTGTGCGGTCAGCGAAGTGTTGAACTCCGCCTTAAGAATGTCATCCACAGAACGGATGATGAAGTCCACGCACTCTACGGGCGTATAAACAATGCCCAGTTTTTCCACTGTAAGCGGGAATGCGCCCTTAAAGAATTTCTCATATAGGTTCTTGATGATGGTCTGTTTTCCCTCCAAATTATCAATGCCACCAACATTCATGCGTACCGATTCGTAGAATTTATCCAGTATCTCGGTATCTTTCTCGAAAGCCTGTTCTTGTAAGAGGTCTATCATGCGCTGCATGGAACGGCTTACGGCGTTGTTGTTCACGAACTGGTAATCGGCAAACAAAGCGTCGAACACCGGACGGGTGATGATATGCTGTGCCAGCATCTCGATGGCCTGTGCCGCATCTACTGACGGGTTAAGGTCGCGCTGTAGCCCCTTGAGGTATTCGTTGAACGCCTTTTTGTGTATGCCGGACTGGATAAGTTTGGATATGCGCTCGATGAACTTGTGCGCGATGAGTCCGATTTCCTTAGCCCAGTTCTCCCAATATAGGCGGTCGCCGCACTTTTCCACGAGCTTGGCATACATGCCGTCCTGCAACTCGCCGAATCTGAGTTCCAACTGGCGTGCGATTTCTGCATTCTCCAGCTCCCGTGCCTCACTCTCTCCCTCTTGAAAGCCTAATCCCGGCCTGCCGATAGTGACTGACGGAGTGTAGGACTGTTTGTTTGGTTTCTGCTTGTTGAGCGCAATCTTATTCACCATCGCATTGAAACGGTCGTCGTGAGAGCGTAGCGCGTTCAGGATTTCCCAAACTACATCAAAGGTCTTGCTATTATCAAGTGCTTCTTCTGCTGAAACACCAGAAGGCACGACAATAGGGATGATGATATATCCGTATTTCTTCTCATCGAGCTGTCCCTTGTGGAAAGTACGCATCACACGGCCAACAGACTGTACCACATCCACCTGTGAATTACGGGCAGAAAGGAACAGTACAGCATCAAGCGACGGTACGTCTACACCTTCGGACAAGCAACGCACATTGGTCACCACCCGACACTCTCGGTCATTGTCCGGCTCATCAGACAGCCATTGCAGAATTCCATTTCGTTCCTGTGAGTTCATAGAGCCGTCTATGTGTTTTGCGGTTATCGAAACGGTATGCGATAGGCTTTCCGCATCCAGATTTTTGTCGTACTTTTCCGATATTTGCGGCAGTACGGAAGCAACATATTTGGATGCGATGCCCGTCCTGCTTGCGCTCTTGTCAATGGACGAACAGAACGCCACAGCACGGCGCATCATGTGTGGATCGGCATCCCATGTGCGATGATCATCACCCTGTATCATCTTTGAGAGGCCGTTGATCACACCGATAAGTTTGGACGTATCATCAAAATTCAGTTCGGTGGTCGTATCGGTGATGTCCCGCTTTATATTATCAGGCACATCGTTTTCACCGACAGTAAGGACAAGCACCTTGTAATCGGTCAGCAGCCCGTTCTGTACGGCATAGGAGAAATTCACACGATAGAACTCTTCTCCATAAAGTGCCTTGTCGTCCATTGAGCAGAGGATACAGTCCTTTTCAGAAGCCTTTACTTTGGCCGATTCACCGTACAGGCGCGGCGTAGCGGTCATGTACAACCGTTTTCGACCTTTCACATTGTCATCGGAGTGTATTTTAGTGAAATTGCTCTCGTCCTTATCAGACAGTTTTACACCCGTAGTGCGGTGTGCCTCGTCGCAGATAATGAAGTCGAACACACCATATTCGCCGTTTGTTTCGGAAAGTATTTCCTGTTGTGCCTCTGACACGGCATCAATGGACTGGTATGTGGAAAACACTACCACCAGTCCATCATGGCTGCGGTACTTCTTCAGTTGCGAGGCGATGGACTTCGGATTGGTAGATGCAGGTACGGCAAGGTCTACCACACTGTCATCTGCATCATCATATTTGTTTTTCTGTATCTTACGCGAAGCCTTGGAATCCGAACAGATACAGACCGCCTTTATGGTTTTTCCCGCATCAGCTGACCATGCGTTGAGTGACTGACCCAGCAGAGCGATGGACGGAACCATAAACAACACCAGCCCCTTGCCGTTCAACAACTGTTCGGCGATAAGCAACGAAGTATAGGTTTTTCCTGTACCGCAGGCCATGATGAGCTTACCACGGTCGTTTCCCTCTGTAATATAATGCATGTATGCCTTGGATATGGCATCGAGTTGATGTTTGCGCGGTTTTTTGCCTTCTATGAGTGCTGAGTTTCCCGTAAGACCATCCAACAGCTTTTGCCAATCCACTGGGGATGAATTCAGGTCGGCCATGCCGACACGTGTCACTGGCGGTTCCTGATTACGGATGGCTTCCTCGGCATTGCTCCCCCAATGACTGGTAGTAGAAATCCATACGCGATTGGAGAAACGGGTTGTTTGAAATGTAACCTCATTTGTAAATGTGCGGCTGGAGGTGGCAAGGAACGAATCCACGGCAGGCTTGTCTATTGTGGCATCCTCGGCATAACACTTGCACTGGATGGCCCAATAGTCGCCCATTTCTGTCTTTGCCACAAGGTCTATACCTGTGTCTGTACCTCCGAAATCCTTACGTCCCGGAAACTCCTCCCATAGCCAGACTTTTTCCAACTCGTTGTAACGTGGGTCTGTCAGCAACCATGAGCGCATCAGTCGCTCGAACTTTGTACCTTTCTCCTTTTCCGTGAATGATTCGGTACGGAATTTATGCAGTATCTCCTTGAAATTCATCTCTTGATAAGAGATAAATGCAAGTAAAATCACATTTGAAAATCAGTATGTTCTGTACCTATGAGAATTTGATTGGCTCAACAGGCGGATAGTTTTAATACAATTTATGGCATTATCAACAAGTTGTTTATGCTTATTCTTCAGTATTTTGTGTACCTTTGCATCATAACTATAACTCTTATCAAGAGATTCGGCTTTTTACTAAACAATTTTCATGCCTGTCCTGTTATAAGTCTTTCAGAATAAGTCCGTTCGCCTTATCCACCACATTCGTGTCAAGCGAAGCAAGATAGATGCGTGTCGTTTCTTCTGAATCGTGCCCCATACCTTCACTAATGACTGCAAGAGGGATATTTTTGCTTTTAGCGATACTTGCCCAGGCATGTCTTGCACAGTACATGCTCAACGGATGAGCCAAACCGACTAAACGGGCTATCTCTTTCAATGCAATGTTTACACGAGAGATGGCATTTCTGTACTGTATCCGTTCATCGGTACATCGGGTGATTATTGGCAACAGATATTGCATGTCAGAATAACTTTCATACTTATTTACAATCTCTCCCATACACTTTTCCCATTTAACGGTGAGTTGCCGGCTAGTTTTTTTTCTCCTGTATGTCAGAATACCATTTTTCAAATCCGATTTTCTCAGATATGCCATATCAACAAATGACATTCCACGGGTGTAGAACGAAAAAAGGAACATATCCCTTGCATAATCAAGATGCGGCTTCAATGTCAGATCAAGTTCCTTGATATATTTGATGACTTTTAGAGGAACAGCACGTTTCACTGTCTTGTCAATGCCTGTATAAACATGTCTAAACGGGTACTTCTGTTCAATCAGTTCTTTTTCCACGGCACGGTTATACACGGCACGCAAAATACGCATATAAAATGAAACTGTGTTGGGACAGATTTCTTTGCTTTTCAGCCATGCCTCATATAGCATCATCATATCGCTATCAATTTCACAAAGAAGGATATCTTGTCCATAGCGAAACTTCATGAAACTGTTCAATGCCGCTGTATAAGTTTCTGATGTCCGTATTTTGTTCAATAATTCTAATTGTTTGATGATGCCCTGCATAAAATTAAAAAATGACTGTTCATCCACCCTGTTTTGAAAGGCAACTATAATATCATTCGCTGTATATGTACTTTTTCGGTTATCCAGTTGGTGGATAATCATGTCCAGCCGTTTCAGGTCCCATTCCATGCGTTCCTGCAAGGAAAGGAGCAGATTGCTTCGCTCCGAACGACCGACAAAGATACAGCTTCCGGCTTCGTTCCATTCATCCGTAAATATCCGGTAATCCGTCTTTAACTGACGGATTACACGGTTCTGGATAATCTGATAATAGATGGTGCCTTCCTTTCCCTCTATGGTGGAAGGTCTGAATTTCACTTTGACACTGGCCATGGGCTTACTTTTTAGGTTCGTCCGTAATAGACTTGTCCTTGATGGACTTCGCCTTGCTGTCCAGTTCTCTCGCGGCCTGTTCTTTCAGTCGTGCCTGTTCAGTCAGAGTAGCTTGTCTCTGTACCGCTTCCTCGTAGGCTTCCACGTCCTCACGCATCTGTTCTATCCGTTCGTTGTTCCGGTTCGGCCCGAAGAGGTTCTCAAGTTCCACAAGTTGCTCGGAGGTAGCCTCTCCTTTCATCTTGACATAACGGTACTTCAGATCATTATCGGCCTGTGCATTGTCAGTTCTCACCGAAAAATAGAGAGCCACGGACAGAATCACGATTGTCACGAACATCACGAAAAAACTCCAGAGAATGTACGGGGATTCTACACTCAGGCTGAAATGATGGTTGATGTTGCTTGTCTTGACGGCATTCTTTCTGATTGTGTCATTGGTCTCACAAAACAGGGTTTCCACTTTCTCCTGATTCTTATGCTGTTCATTATGTATTTCCGACAAGACCTGTCCAAGTCTTTCCTGTGACGAGTTTTTCCTGTCCATGGAAACCATATCGTTCTTGATGGCGGCAAGACCTTCGTACACGCGAGCCAACAATTTGCGAAATGTCTCATGATCATTCCGGACTTCATTCAGCACGGACTCATTCTTTTCCTTTCCATTATTTCTTGTTGGGCTATTACCCTCCGGTAAAGGGACGGACAACCCGTTGATTTTGTTTTCGATTCTTTCCAGGCATCCGAAGATGCTCTCGATATATTCTTCCAATTTCATATTCCTGCAATTTTAATGTTAATGAATAATTTGAATGAAGAAAGGACTGGCTACAACCCAAATCCTTTCCTCTTTTGTCTCTTCTTCCTGCGTCTGCGTAAGAGTTCTTCCTGAGATAACGGCTCTTCGGGAGAGATGCCGTTTGTCGGGCTGAACAGTCCCGGCCCCGTACCTTCGAGAAGAAGCCCTCCGTCCGGTATCCTTTGTAGTACCTTCCGTTCGGATTCCTGTTGGGATTCTGAAGTCTTCCAGCCCAATTGGGCATTTAGTCTGGCAAAGCTGAACTCCCGGCTGATTTGTGAAGCCTTGAAGGTCTGCCCGTCCTTGGTGAACCGAATTCCCTGTATGTCCTCCGGCCTTTTTATCTCCCTGGTACGTTTTACAAATTCCAGCCTGATGTCTCGACGAATCAGATAATCGTTGAACTCTTTCCATGTTTTGGAGTGCTTCAAAGCTGCCTTGACGGCATTGAAGATTTCGTATTTCACACGCTCCGAAGTATGGAGTTTCTTCACGTTGGTCTTGCCCTTATCCTCGGCGTATGTCAGCCCGTACTTGTCCTTAAGCAGTTTCGTGGCGATTTCATTACGCTTGTAGTCGCCTTGTGAAGAGATTACCTTGCCGTCATATCCGATGCGGTTATAGACCAGATGGCAGTGCGGATTGTCCGTGTTATGGTGTCTTACAAGAATAAACTGAGTGTTTTGTATCCCCATCAGTTCCATGTATTCCTGGGCTATTTTAGCCATAAATTCATCTGTCAGCAATGTCTTATCCTCAGGCTTGAAGCTCAATGCAATGTGTCCGACAGGCTGTTTGATCTTTGGATTAAGCTCCCGCTGGTAGTTGAAACTGTCCGTTATTTCCCGGATATTTCCTAGCAATACGCCATCTGAGTCAATGATTTCCGCGTTGTCCTTGCCCATCACATAGCGGATACAGCCGCCGAAGGATTTCCCTTTCTTGATCTTGCCAATCATGACGGCCTCCTTTCTCCGTGCCTGTACCGGACAATAATCTCCTTGAGCTTCTGCAGGAGTTCTGTCACCGTCTTTTGGGTACGGTGGAATCCGGCCTGATGGGACAGACGGGTCAGCTGGTTCAGGTTGTTCGCCATACCCGTAAGGCTGCGTATGACGGCAGTTTCCTCGGCAGAGTGCCTTGCCGTTATCATCGTCTCAAAAGCTGATATGCGGAGAAATTCCGCCAACGTGAGGTTGGCCTGTCTGCTGCGTCGGCACAACCGTTCATAGTCTATCTTGGAGAATTTCACTGTAACAGCTTTGCTGAGTTTGCATACTCCGCTTACTCTGGGGCGTCCC
>ENA-OOZQ01002283-OOZQ01002283.1-human-gut-metagenome-genome-assembly--contig:-NODE-2283-length-10189-cov-1.884646_pt1 | contig 10189 bp, 9 predicted proteins | sample MGYA00241188_ERZ501399 | MGnify/ENA primary metagenome ERZ501399 (study PRJEB25962, sample SAMEA2042658) | human gut metagenome | biome: human gut; feature: human-associated habitat; material: faeces... | reverse complement strand
TTTCACTGACCTGTGGTTTGTGGGTATTCAAATAATTTTTTTATTTTCATAATCACCTAAAACCATAGAAACTTTTTCATCTGTAAAGTTTTCAACCATTTGTGCATCATCTGTTGCCTGAAAATTTTGTTGAATAGCTTTGGTATACGCATCTAAAATAAGTTTTGTATCAAATGCCTGTGGTGTTTGAGCTTGCATAAGTTCCTTTCTATTTAAAGTTTCTATCACAACATCATCAACAACTCTTTTAATTGTATCTTTACAAGGCACCATAACTAGACAAGCCTTATGTGTTTTTAAGCACTCTAATAAATCATCAATCTGTTGTTTTTTCACATAAGGTCTAGCACCATCATGAATGAAAACATATTTACTTTGAACCCGTTGTAAACCTGCATAAACACTATCCTGTCGTTCTTTTCCACCGTCCACAAATTCAATACGTGAATCATGAGATAACTTTATAAAGTCCTCCCTTTCTTCTGGTCTAGTCACAACGATAATTTGTTGACAACGTGCATCTTGAATAAAAACTTCCAATGTCATTTCATAAACAGTTTGACCTTGAAAAGTATAAAACATTTTATTATAACTTAAACCTGTTCTTTTCCCTTGTCCTGCACACAGAATAATAACACTATACATAAAACCATCCTCTTTTCTTTCATCCATTGATATTATCATACCATAGATATGTTAAAAGAGCCACCTTAGTAGCTCTTTACAACTTGTACATAATATTCTTGATAATTTTGAGAGTCTTGTCCAATACAAACTGCCATTTTCCCCAGTTCTACAATATTGTCCATATCTATATTCCATATTGCTAAATCTTCATATCCTAGAGTAATTGTTACTGTAGAAAAAGTTTGATGGGGAACAAATACTTTTTGAAAACCTTTTAGTTCTAACACTCTTGAAACGATACTAGATTGAATATGTTTAATATAAACTTGAACTACATCTTCTCCATCCATATGACCAGTATTGTATACATCTAATGATATTGTTAGACCATGTTCTTTTAATTCCTGTATAGTTATTTGAGATGGTAATGATATATTTCGGTAATCAAAAGTCGTATAACTCATTCCATAGCCAAAAGGGAAACGAGGTCCTGATGGTAAATCAATATAATCTTTTTGTGCACCATTATGTTTATGATTATAATAACATGGAAGTGCTCCAACATGACAAGGAACCGATACACTTAAATGTCCACTAGGATTATAATCTCCAAATAATACATCTCCTATCCCATCGCCACCTCTTGATCCAGGATAAAAACTTGATATAACAGCTTTTGAATAACTGAAAACATCTTCAATAACATGAACTCTTCCTTGAATTAATACAGTGACAATGTTTTTATTGACTTTACTTATTTCTTGTATAAGTTTGTTTTGGTATCCTTCCAATTCCAGAGAAGCTAAATCAATATTTTCTCCACAGTTCATTTCATTTTCATTTTGAATCCTCAATGCTCCATTATTTTCAAAAGCATTTTGGTATAAACGAGTACTATTGCCACCTAATACCAGTACAACAACATCTGCTTGCTTAGCTATCTTTAATGTTTCTTCTAAGTTTTCAAACTGATTTTTTCGTGTTGTACAACCTAAAGCATAGCTAACATTTTTAGCTTTTTTACAGATACCTTGATAAACTGTCACAATATCTTGTGGATTCTGATAAGCTGTATAATCACCTAATTGATTTAAATAATGGTGAGCATTAGGTCCAATAACAGCTATTTTAGAAGATTTATCTAATGGTAAAATTTGTTGTTCATTTTTTAATAGCACCTGACATTCTCTGGCACTTTGAAGCAACAGTTCATCACTTTGTGGTAAAGAGATTTTCTTTCTTTCTGATTGAAAAAGACCTAGTCTTTCTTTTAATTTTAAAATTCTCTCAACAGCAGCATCTAATTCTTTTTCATCTAAATAGCCTTCTTCAATAGCCTTATCAAGCTTTGTATACACTTGATCCCATAAGCTTAGATCAACACCTGCTTTTAAAGCTAAACTTCCCATTTTTAAAGGATTATCATCTAATAAAAGCAATCTATCCAGTGCACATCCATCAGCCATAACAATACCATCAAAACCATATTCATTTCTTAAAATTTGATTCAGCAAATTCTTATTGATATGACATGGAATACCATCAATTTCATTATAGGCAGCCATGACCCCTTTTGCTCCTGCTTTTACAGCTGCTTTCACAGGTGGTAAATGGATTTCTCTTAATTCTCTAGGACCAATTTTAGCAGCATCTGAATTATGACCACCTTCACAAGCTCCCTGTGCACATAAATGTTTCACAACAACACTCACACCATTATCATCTTTTTCAAAGCCTTTAACAGCACTCTCTGTCATTCTTGAAGTCAAATATGCATCTTCACTAAAGCATTCTTCACTTCTTCCCCAACGTGGATCTCTTAGGACATCAAATCCTGTAAACAATGCAAGATTTCCACCTTTTGCGGCAAGTTCTTGACTCACATGACATGCTATTTTTTCCATCAAATCTGGATTCCATGACATTCCCATTGCTAGCTGGGTAGGAAAAACAGGGCTTTGTAAAGCCATATGACCATGAACACATTCTTCAGTAATCAATGCCGGTATTTGAAAACGAGAATGTTTTTTTATATAATCTTGAATCATTTGAATCACTTGATAACTTTCTTCTCTGTTAATTCCATTATTTTCGTCTATCTGTGACCATGCATCTGCCCTCATAATGCCATAGATAGCTCCTATTCCACCATATTCTTTAACATGTTTCTTAAATAAATCAGTTAATTCAAAGTGATCTCCTATTTTTTTATAACATTGCCACCCATATAAATGTTGATTTAATTGACCAACCTTTTCTTTTAAAGTCATTTGTTTAACAATATTTTCTACCATTTTCTTTCCTCATTTAATTATAAATATTTCTTGCTATATAAATGTTGATTGACTAATTCACGTAATAAATACTCAATAGCTAAATGCATATGTAAACGTGAATCTATATCATATCCTTCATCCTTTGATACGGAAACATTCATTGTATAATCAGATAATTTAGACATAGATGAATGAATCTGTTCAGAAATCAGTAACATCTTACAACCATTCATTTTTGCAATCTTCATAACATCAATAATATCTTTTGTTTCACCACCACGTGATATCACTATCACAAAGTCTTGAGTTGTTAAATTATTAGCTTCCAAATACAAAAACCAACTATCGTCTGGATAGATTGTTCTAATTCCAAACAGACTTAATTTTACAGCCAATATTTTAGCAACATATTTATTCATTCCTGAAGAACATATGAGAACACTTTTAGCATGTACAATATCATCAATTGCTTGACTAATATCCAAATGTCGTAACATTGACATTGTATCTTTAATTTCTTTTTCTATACTGTCACAAGTATTTTCACATTTTGAAGTCAACTCATATTGATCTCTACGATGATAGAGAAGATCATAACGAAAATCCATAAAAGTTTTATAATTGAGTTTTTTCACCATTCTAAAAATTGTTGTTGTTGAAACATTTAATGTTTCTGATAATGATGATATTGTTAAGTTATGCTGTAAATTTTGAAAGCTTAATAGTTTATGAAAGCATTCTACTTCCAACTCAGTTAATTGATTACCAAATTCTTGAAAATTCTTAATAAGACTCATTTTTATCAATCCTTCCATATGAAAATAGAGTAGAAAATCTACTCTATTATAACAGTTATGAAAGTATTTGACATCATGCTTTTAATACAAATTTTGCCATCTTTATTGATAAGTTCTTCCTGCTTTTCTTCCTGTGCCGTAGCAAGATAACATTTCTTATCTGCATCTATAGAAAGAATAACATTTTCAATATCCTCATTTCTATTATTAAGAATACGAATAACTGAAGCTTGTCCTGACTCTGCTTTTTTATACGCCATCAATTCAACTCTAGAATCTAAATCTATATTTTCATATCTCCAAGCTAAATTTTGATTTTGTTGACGACTAATATCATTAAGATAACGTGATTGTACAGGAGTATTTAAAACTTCGGCATTGCGTACAAGCATTGACATTTGATGACTTTCTCCAAAGAAAAGTGAATATTCACTTGTTATTTTTTTATCTAAAAGTTGTGATGATGGTGTATCCATACGATAACCAGAAGATCTTCCTGGTCTAATTAAAAGATCTGCTTTACCAAATTTTCCAACACTTCTTAAAAGTGTTAAACAAATTTTTTGATTATCTTCTACCTCATATTCAAGCGGTCCGCGACTGATCATAGCCATAATAGACTTATCATGATTGAGTTTTACAAATCTTTGCATTGCATAAATTGGTAAAACAAATTCAGTTGCTCCATTATCAAGACCTTTTTGGTTTGTTATAACATTATCTCTTATAATTGTTCCAAATTGATCCTGACTGCAGTTTTGATGAGAAGTATAAATATCATCAAAAGTAACTCTTACAATATGATCACATGAATGATTATCAATTGTTGTTTCAAAATCAATTGTTTGACTATTTGCTTTTAATGAGATATCTGTCACAATACATAAAGCTACCTTTTCATCACTACGATGATGATTAACAACCTTCTCAGGTACTTTCACATTAAAAGTCAGACGATATTTAGCTTCTATTGAAGATGCTTCAATGAGTTCAACAGTTGGTTTTGTATCATTAATTCTGATTTCTTTATCATCTATACAAGGTGAATAATTATATTCATCACCATCATCACCTTTTTCAACAAGGGTATGAAGACGATGATATGTTTCACCTGTTAATTGATTTGTCACTGTTAAAGTTCCATCTTCTTCAATATTCATTGATAAATACTTATTTTTAGCTCCACAATCTGTAATGACAACATCACCTTGTAAAGTTTTTTCTGTCTTTTCTTTAAAACATACTTTTAAGATTTCATACCCCATTGCTGGTAAGAAAGATGTATCAATTTTTAATTGAATTTTAAACTTCGTTCCTTCTAGAACCTCACCAGAATCATGGAAATTTTCCATACCATTATAGTATTCAATATCATGGCATGTTTCTTTTATTTCATTCATTAACTGGTAAGGAACAATTGTTCCATCTTGACGTTTTAATACAAAATCTTTATCTTTAACAATCATGCTCACAAACGCATAATCTTGTCTAGCATATGGTAAAGTATTAAACAATACAAGAATATCTTCATTATCTTGAAGTTCACTTAAATCTACTTTTTCAGCTAAGAATCTAAAGTTCATCCAAATCAATTCGTTTAATCCATGACGTAAATTCAACAAACGATTTTCAACTGTATGATTGATACTATCTGGAGATGAACTATAAATGGAATCATGGAATTGATTTTTAAAGATAATTTTCCAGAAATAATTCACAAGTTCTTGATCACAATACCCACCTAATGATCTTGTAATACTGATCATTGGTTCAACAACTTTTGCCATCAATGTTTCATAATATCGCATAGCATTTTTTATATCTATACGTGTAGATGTAATTCCAGCATGAATACGACCTAAAGCAGCACTTCTAGCTTCACCCTCATAAACAGTTAGTTCATGATTATTTTGTTTTGCAGTTTTTAAAATAGTATCTAAATATTCTTCTGGATTTGTCATTTGACATGGATATTGATCGTTTTTCAATTTTTCTATCATCTGAGAAGAATGACGTCTAGGAAAAGCATAATCGCTTCCTAACATGAATAGAATTTCCCCATCTTTATAACGTTCTTTTAATTTAGGAAGAAAGTTTTCCATATCCTTTTTAACATCTTCGTAATTTTCAGGAAATCCACGATAATGTCCATATCCTAAGGCAAAGTGAACTGATGGTAAAACAGTATCTCCATTCCCTTTCCATAAAAACAATGAATCTTCTAATGTATCATAATCAAATCCTCGCCATGCAAAGATACCTTTCATTCCAATTTGTTTAAAAAGGTAAGGTGTTACTTTATTTTGACCAAAAGCATCTGGCACCCATCCAACTTGCATACAATGACCTAGTGATTTTGCATATTGACTTCCAATAATAAGGTTTCTTAATAATGCTTCGCCAGAAGGTATAATCATATCTGGCTGAACATACCAAGGACCTATAAATAATTTTTGAGCTTTAACCAATCTTGCAATACGTTCTTTTTGAAATGGTTTAATTGCAAGATAATCTTCTAATGCAGCTGTTTGTCCATCAAATGTAAAACATTTCATTTGTGGATCATTTTCTAACATATCAATCAATCTATCAAAATAATAACACAATTTAATACGTGAAGCATCAGTTGAACGTAGCCATTCTCTATCCCAATGAACATGGGGAATAAAATGAATATTATTCAAGTGTGACACCTTCATTCTGAGCTTCAATACTATTTTGTTTAATTTGTAGTTTTACAAATGGATAATATAAGATTAAATCAACAATAAACAATACAATACATAAGATAACTGGACTGATTGTAAATGCACCTAATACCCATGCGTTAACAAAGATAGGTTCAACTCCAGAATTTAAAACAACTAAATGATTAACCCATCCCCATGAAGTTGCAAAATAACCAATAATTGCATTGATAACAGGAACAAAAACAAATGGTAAGAACATAATAGGATTTAATACGATTGGTAAACCAAATGTTACTGGTTCATTAATACCAAATAATCCTGGAATAATGGCTACTTTACCAATAGATCTTTCTGCAGAACCTTTTTTACCTAATACCAATAACAAGACAACAAGAGCCAATGTTGAACCAGATCCTCCAATCATGGCATAAACATTACATAGTGTATTTGGAGCAACTTGTGTAATTCCATCAAAAGATCCTGTTTCCACATACATTTGAATGTGTTCATAAAAGATTGGCATCCATAAAACTGAGATTAATCCCCACATAATTGAGAATCCGTGAACACCAAAGAACCATAATAATTGCATAATAATGATAACCAAAATAACAGCTGGTAATCCTGTACCAATACCATTTAATGGTGAAATAATAAATTCAGTAATTAATGCCTGTAATGAAGCATAACCACAAAGTACAACAACTTCTTTAATAACTGAGAAAATAACCATAATTACAAAAAATGGAATAATAGATAAAAATGAATTTAAAACCATTGGTGGAACTTGTCCTGGTAATTTAATTGTATATTTAGAATTAACTAAATGATAGTATAAGAATGATGAAGCTAAACCAATAATCATCCCTGTAAACATACCTTCATAATTGAAGAAATTAATTTGGAATGCTGTAATTGTTGAATCACCAACATCAATAGCATTTGGAATTGTAGCAATATAAGCAACAAGTGAAACAATACAAGCAACTAGTGGAACACATTTATCACCTGTTTTATTTGCTCTTAACTGATTAGAATAATTGTAAGATGAAGCCAATACAACAACTAAACCAGTCATACCCATAGCGACTGTATTAATATTTGCGAAAGCATTAATAATACTTCCTAAGATTCCATCTAAAGGAATTCCCCATTCACCAAACCAATAATTAGCTTGTTGACTCACTAAACCTGCAAGAGATCCAACAACAGTAAATGGACTCGTTAAGATACATGCGTCTTTAATCGCATTTAATAACTTGTTTGAAGTAACTTTGTCAGATAGTGGCATAAGATACTTCTCTAAAAATGACATAATTAATTTCATATTTTTTCCTCCTCAACAACAATAAGTATACAGAAAGCACTTTCAAATAGAAATTACAAAACCTGTAATATTTTTACAGATTTCCACAAAAAAATAAGAGGCTGTTACCTCTTAGAAATACACTTTCATAATCAGTTCTGCAAATAAAGAGTTTGCCCAACAAAACCATGGTCTTGTATATTGGCTATCATCATTGACGTCAAAACTTTCATGACAATATCCTGTATCACCTGTATTATTCACAATCATATCAATAAGTGTTTGAATTTCTTGTTCATCATTTGATGTCAATGCCTGCATTGTTAAAGCGATTGGCCATACATATTCTTTCCATGTATGTGGTGAACCAATGCCTTTGGCTTTTGTCCCTTCATAATAATAAGGATTATCATGACTTAAAATAAAACGTCTTGTATTTTGATAAATCTCATTATCTTCATTACAGTATCCTAAATATGGTAAAGATAATAAGCTTGGGACATTTGCATCATCCATTAAAACATGATTTCCATATCCATCTGTTTCATAAGCATAGATTTTCCCATATTTTGGATGAACATATGTTCCAAACAATTCAATTCCATAATCAATCTCAAATTTCAAATCTTGAATACGTTCTTCCAAATATTCATCATGATAAATATCTTTAACAATTTCTTGTAAGTAAGATAAAATCACACTGCAAAACATATTACCGGGAATATTATAATTCAAGGCACAGGCATCATCACTTGGACGAAATGCACTCCAAATCATCCCTGTATATCTTGTATCAAAACCATGTCCATGATTTTGTAAAGTTTCCGTTTTTCTTAAATTCCATACTTTTGCCATATCTCTTTCAAAAGTATAACTTGATTTTTGACTATGGTATTGCTCAGTTTCAAAAACATCCAAAATTGTTTGAATAAAATGAAGATATTGTTTATCAAAAATCGTATCATCATTTGTTTCTTTCAAATATAGATAAGCCAACTGAACAGGATAGCACAATGAATCCAATTCAAATTTTCTTTCCCATACATAAGGTTTCATAATTGTTGTATCGTGATATTCTCTTTCAACATCTTCTGTATTTAAAAATGCATTAGCATAAGGATCCAATAATATATAATCAACTTGTGATTTTATCAATCCTTTAACCTTATTTTGTAAATCACTATCATCTTTCATCAATGATAAATAATGATGCACTTGACAACTGGAATCACGTAACCACATGGCATTAATATCACCAGTAATAATATAAGTTTTCTCCCCATCTACTTTTACACTTGTTTCCAATGTAGACATAAAACACTTTTTAAACATTTCTCTTAATTTTTGATCTTCAATCACTTCATCAGCTTTTTGTAAAACTTCTTTTATATTCATATCAACCACTCCTTATATCCATTTTATAAAAAATAGTCATTGATTTCTATTTCTAATGATGTATTATTTTTTCTTTATAAACATCTGCATTCCATGACCTGATAAATCATTAGGTATTCTTGCAAATCCTAAGCTTTCATAAAATGCTTCTTTTCCCTTTGCAGCAATTAATTGAATAGAACAACGTTCATTGTTTTGTAAGTGATTTTGGACATATTCAATGATTTTTTCAATAATTCTCGTTCCAATTCCTTGTTTTTGATATTCAGGAATAACAGCTACATCACATATCAAATAATAAATTCCATCACCTATTAATCTCCCCATTGCGATAACATTTTCATCATCCTTCACAACAATACTATAAACAGTCATATTTAATGCTTGTTGTAATTGATTTTCTGTAAACATAGACCAATGTACTGCTTTTCTTATTGCTTGAATATCTTCAATCTTTAGTATATTTTCTTCGTACTTTATTATTGATATCACTCTCCTATCTTTTTAAACCACATTTTAACATATCAATAATAATTTTTAAACTATCCCTCATAACACAAAAAGCTGTCTTTTCAACAGCTCTTTCATTTATTATAATTCATGAGTCATCGACTGAATATGATATCCAGCTTTTTCTATAACACGATATAAATCATCATCATTGATTTCTCAATCATAACTGACTTCGGCAGTTTGTGTTTTTAAATCTACTTTTGCACTTGCACCATCTATAGAATTAATCGCATTTTGAACATGTTTTACACAATGATCACAATGCATTCCTTCAATTTTTAAAACTTTCTTTCCAATGATTGGATATTTTAATTTCTTTTCTTCAACATCAAGATTTTTGTGGCTTCCACCACAACAAGAACCATCACCTTTAAAATGTTTCATACTGCCTTTTAATGCAAACCACAACAAAACAACAACTATCCCAATAATAATTGCATCAACCATGATGATCCCTTCTTTCCTGAAATTTTAAATCATTGCGTTTATTTAACCATTTTTTAAATTTTTGAAATCCTAAATAAATACACATCCCAACAATATAAACAACAATTTGAATACCCATAATCTACAGGTAATGATTTA
>ENA-OOZQ01002282-OOZQ01002282.1-human-gut-metagenome-genome-assembly--contig:-NODE-2282-length-10193-cov-2.619254_pt1 | contig 10193 bp, 10 predicted proteins | sample MGYA00241188_ERZ501399 | MGnify/ENA primary metagenome ERZ501399 (study PRJEB25962, sample SAMEA2042658) | human gut metagenome | biome: human gut; feature: human-associated habitat; material: faeces... | reverse complement strand
CGCCCGCCGCTCCTTCCTCTGCCGGAAGAATGACCCGCAGGGTGGGCAATACCATCTACCGCGTGACACTGCATTTCAAAGAAAACGGCAAGGAGGACATGAACGACAAAATCAGACGGCTGATCAAAATGGGCTGCGAAGGCTGAGAAAGTGAGGAATTGCGATGAAACCCCGGAAAAGTTTACACGATCCGCTTTACTGCGGCACGAAAATCGGCTATACTGTAAATGCCCCAAATGAGCTGGCTGTCTGAAAGAGGTATTGTTATGAACAGCAGACAGTCACAAGAAAAAATCACCGCCATCTATTGCCGCCTGAGCCGCGACGATGATCTTGCCGGGGACAGTAATTCCATCATCCATCAGAAGGATATGCTCACGCGCTATGCCCGTGAACGGAATTTTCCGAATGTATCGGTCTATTCTGACGACGGTTGGAGCGGCACGAATTTTGAAAGGCCCGATTGGAAACGCCTAATTTCCGACATTGAAGCCGGTAAGGTGGGCATTGTCCTTGTAAAAGACCTCAGTCGCGTGGGTCGTGACTATCTCCGTGTGGGCTTCTACACGGAGGTCACCTTCCCGCAGAACGGCGTTCGTTTCATTGCCGTCAACAACGGCGTGGACAGCGCCAATCAGTCCGAGAATGATTTCGCTCCCTTTTTGAATATCATGAACGACTTTTACGCTCGTGATACAAGCAAGAAGGTCAGCGCTGTCTATCGGGCAAAGGGCAACAAGGGCGAACACACCGGCAATCATCCCATCTACGGGTATCTGAAAGACCCGGAGAACAAGCAGCGCTGGATCATCGACGAGGAAGCTGCCGCTGTTGTGCGCCGTATTTTCCGCATGGTCATTGACGGCAAGGGTGTGTATCAGATTGCGGATATTTTATCCGTGGAAAAGGTGCTTTGCCCGTCTGCCTACCTTGCCGCAAAGGGCGTGGGCAACCGTAGAAACAGCAAGTTTGAAGATCCCTACCGCTGGTGGGGTACGACGGTGAGCTATATTCTTGCCCGTGTGGAGTACATGGGGCATACCGTCAATTTCAAGACCTTCAAGACCTGCTACCGGGACAAGCACCGCAAGCAGGCTCCCAAAGAGGACTGGAAAATCTTTGAGAACACCCATGAAGCCATCATTGACAAGACTACATGGGAAACCGCGCAGAAGCTCCGCAGGACGATCCGGCGCGGCGACCGCAATAAAGAACCGAATCCGCTGACCGGGCTGCTCTACTGCGGCGAGTGCGGCGCGAAAATGTATAACGAGCGCAGCGATGGGGACGCATACCACAAGACCCCGAAGGACAACTACGTTTGTGCTTCCTACCGCAAGAAAACGACCTCCTGCACCATTCACTTTATCCGCTCGGAGATCGTCCGTGACCTGATTCTGGACGCGCTGCGGAATGTAGCAACCTATGCCAGAGCCAACAAGGAGGATTTTGAGCAGCTTGTGATGCAGACCACCTCCGACGCGAGAAAGCGCAGTCTGCAAAGCGGCAGAACGGAGCTTGACCGCATCATGCGCCGCACAAACGAGCTGGACATGCTGCTGCAAAAGCTCTATGAGGATTATGCCCTTGGACGTTTGCCGGAGAAGCGGCACGCAAAGCTCTCCGCGCAGTATGAAGCGGAACAGGCACAGCTTGAGCAGCGCAGCGCCGAGCTGATGGAGCAGATGAACGCAGAACAGGAAGAAAGCGTCAATGTTGACCGCTTCATGGAGCTGGTAGACCGCTATACGGACTTCACCGAGCTGACCACGCCCATGATCAATGAGTTTAAAGTGATCGTCTACGAGCGCAGGAAAATCAACCGCTATCAGTACGACCAGCAGATTGAGATTTACTTCAATTTCATCGGAAAGGTGACGCTGCCGGAGGAAGAAACGGAAGCCGCGCCAGAAGCCCCGAAAACGCTTCATGTCGCCAGCAATTCCAGCTTTGCACCCATTGGGGACTACCTCTCCGCGCAGGGCGAAGAAGCGATTGCGCTGCCGTTCTCCAAGGTGGAGGACCTGACCGGAAAGCCGCTTTGCAAGTCGGCGTACAAGTACGCTTCCTATTGGTATCCGGCGCAGGACAGACCGCTTTCCAATACCATCTACAACGCAGGATATGACGTTGACCGCGTGGACTTAGCCGCCGGGATCGTGTATCTGACAAAAGCCGCATAACAGAATGAACACCCCGCACTGTGCGTTTACCGGACGCATGGTGCGGGGTGTTTTTGCGTTTTCAGCGGTTTTAGTCGGGATATTCGATGCCCTGTACGCAGGACGCACCTTTGCACTTCACGGAATCGGATAATAACCAGCCGAACCGCAAAAGGTCACGCAAAGCCGCGCACCGGCTGCACGATACCGTGAATCGCGGAACGATGCAATCCATACGCGCAGACGGCAGATACTTCACGAATCCGGCAAGCATTGATTTTTCTCACCTGATTTCACGCCAGCTTTGCCCGAAAATCTCTGCAAATCCGGTTCGTTTGGAAAGTGTTCACAGTTTAATTTGCAAAACCGTCTTGGCAAAGACATCTGGGGTTAAATCAATCTTCATGACCGGAGGTAGAAAATGTCTACCTCATTTCTGACTGATAGGATGGATTTGTATGCGATTTAGGGTCGAAAATCAAGGATTATTTCTCCTGTAAGCAGTTTCAGAGAATACAGACATATGATTTTGCATCGTGCCTAAAGCGCAGCTTAGACGGTGAGTAGGACGGCTTTTTCGCCTTTTCAATTTTGCATAAAACAACTATTTCACAGCCCTTTGATGGGGTGCAACCGCTGGTTGCTAATTTTTCAACCTCGCTTGGTGGACTTTTCGAGCCTCTTTTGATAAACTGAACACAGAAAATCTGCAAAGGAGAACCCGTCCATGACACTTGGAGAGAATATTGTACGCCTGCGAACACAGAAGAACTGGTCGCAGGGCGACCTTGCCGACGCGCTGGAGATCTCACGCCAGAGCGTATCCAAATGGGAGACCGACGCATCTATTCCCGAACTCGACAAGCTCTTAAAACTCTCTGAGCTTTTTGGAGTGACACTTGACGAACTCGTGCGTGGTGAAGACGTGCCGAAGACAGAACCTGTGCCCGCGTCCTTTGCACCGCAGGCAACACCCGAGCGTGAAAAGCGCCGTACCATCGCTGGAACAGTTTTACTGTGTACTGGTGCAGTCATTCTGGTTTTCTGCCTGCTGCTCGCCGGTGATCTGCTGACAGGGCTGCTGTTCGCGTCACCGTTCCTCATCTGCGGCATCATCTGCTTTGCTGTGAAGCAGCGCACTGGTCTCTACTGTGGCTGGGCGGTCTATCTCTGCGTTGATCTCTATCTCCGTTTTGCAACCGGTCTTTCGTGGACAACCATCTTCATGACGCACCTCTGGACGTATGAGATGAACTATTTGTGTCTCGCTATCGCGTGGGTGCAGTTTTTCGCTATGCTTGTGATGATCGTCTGCACGATGCGTTCCTACCGTGCTCTCAAGCTGTCCGCAACGAAAAAAGAGGTTACGTGGCTTATCGTCGGCTGGGTTGCCGCGCTCGTCGTGCTACCGCTTTTGATGAGCTACGGCATCATGCCGCTCATGCCGCTCACCTACAGCAAGTTCTCCCCATATTTCTTCATCAACGTTCTGTATAGCTATGTGCGTTTGGCACTCATCAACGTTTTGCTCGTGCGCACACTTGCCATCTGGCGCGTAAAGCGGGAAGCGAAGAAAGCGAACCGCAATGCGACGGAGACTTAGGAAAATATTACACATGGTCTAAATATGTCGCTTTCTGATCACCATATTGAAAATACATGAGAACCAAGCCCCTTTACTGTCTGCATTATACCCGGCTTTCGTTCAAGATGCTTTGCAAAAATGGAAATTCAATTTCTGTTATCCAATGGGTTTGGGACTATCCCCAAAATATAAAAAACAGAGCGTTTCGGCAGTCAGCCGGAACGCTCTGTTTTTCCGGTGTGGGTACTCACCGGATTTGCTTGCTATTCTGCAAGAAAATCCCGGTTAACCTATGCTGGACTGCTGACCTGCCGGGAATGTGGGAATACGTTCATTCCTGTGATCCGCTGCTGGAACGGCAAGAGTCGCATGGAATATGTGTGCCGTGGATACCACCGGAATGGAAAATCTTATTGTTCCTCCCACCGTATTCATGAGGAGGTGCTGGATGAACAGGTGCAGGCGTGTGCCGAAACTGTGCGAGAGCAGTGTGCCGAGGAAGTAGAGAAGCTGGCACAGCTGCAAAAATGTGGGCATTGAGGAAACCGATCCTCGACGCCCACATTTTGTCGTTACAGGAGAAAGTTCAAGTACTGGAACAAGAGATTGATGAAATAGTGATGGAGAAGATTATACATCAAACCTAATCTGAGTTACTTTACAACTCTTGACTTTCCGCTCGGTAATTTTATCCTCAGGTCCTACTTCACCAAAAAGCAGCGGAGATTCCGGATTGTGCTTATTGGAGTTCGTGAACACTGTTTTTCCGCTATAATTTGCGTAACAATACTTGCAACCATTTCGACATGTGTTATACGCTCCAATATCAAGACTCTCAATACATCCGCACTCGAGGCGTTGGTTCTTATCTTTTCCCACTTCAAGAGGGCAGTTGAGCAACCTGCTTAGCAAACGATCATCTATACAGCGAGCGTGCTCAATTCCGTATTCCTGCAACTCAATTCCCTCGGCGCAAGTATCAATTTGGAGGCCGTAGCTATGGGCGATTGCAGCGAGTTCTTCTGCAAGACTTCTTTGGACTTTTTGTGGGAAATCATGCAAAGCCAAGCCGGAAACATTTCTTGATGTATTGCGATAAAAATCTATAAAACTAATCGTGCATTTTTTTGTATATGGGCTTAGTTCTTTTGCGATTTTTTCAAAATATCGGATGTGATACTCTGGAGTGTATGTATCGTTCAATAAAATGGGGTCATATCGCCAAATGACGCGATTAGGCCCAATCAAGTCCGATAATTTTTTGAATGCGGGAATGACATGGCTCTGCTTACTTGGGATGTGTGTTTCGACGTCCTGTGCATATGAATTAAGCGTAAACTGGAAGTAGTACATATAGTCTCGGAGCATATCCAGTTTTTCAAGCATGGGAATGGGATTTTTGGTCCAGAATACAATGCCATCTACTACATCGGGATTTAGAGGAATTTTGCTTATTTGGTGTGCGTTCATAGGATTACGAACCAGTACATATCCCTCCTTAAGTCGGTTAAAAAACCATTTCGAATAATATGTTGGAATATCGGTTCGACGACTGGCACTTATAATCACAAATCACACCTCTTTTCTAAACTCAAAAATTTGCCATTGAGCTTGTTGACAAGTAAGAATTGGCCACCATCCAAGCCTGCGTTCGCAATCACCTTCACAGTGCTCACCATCATAGCCAATACAGCATGTATGCAAGTCTTCTGTCAAAAACTTGACAGTATCCCAAGGATGGCGAAACTCATTATCTACTTCTCTGATTTTCTTTCCACGCCATTCATCTGCAAAGTGATAGTAGCTGTTCGGATCGTCATTTGAGCTAAAACCATTTCCAAGCATAGCATTAAAAAGTGCTCTTGTGCGGTTCACATCTCGTTCCAGACTGCCCAAATCAGTTCGCAAAGAAAACAGGAAGAAAACAGTGTTCCCGGCAGGCATTTTTTCGCCAAAAATCTGTCCAATGCGTCGCATCACACTGGCGGGGAACTCGCTTATAGACTTTGGGAAAATGTACACATCGGCAGAAAGTGTTTTAGCTTTGAAGAGACAGTCAATTGCATCATGACATATAAACTTCATGTCATCTTGATCCCGTGCACTTATCTGATATGCCCAATCGATTGTATCGATTCCCCGATATCGAATTCTGCACGACTCTGGTACAACATTAGCGAGTGCCCAGTAGTCAAGCATGCTTCCACACCCAATGGAGGTAACTGCTATGCTTGAGCCAAAATCCGCACGGTGGAGCAGTGCTTCATACATGCGCTTATACTCAAAAGAATATGCATATGCATAGCGAAGTAAATATAATTGTTGAATGTGAAGACTTGAATAATCAGGGATTCTGCCGGCATCATAGTGAACGCTTTTTAAATCGCACAGCTTTACACCAGAGCGAGCGTAAGATTCAAAGTCGATCAAGATGTTATCCAAGTAATCATTAATCGAAAGCATTTTACGCACCCCTCTTCGCTATAATCTTTGTTTCAGAAATGCCAAAAGCTGCATTTTCCAAAACGAAAATGCAGCTTTTAATTTGGTGCGGGCATGGGGACTCGAACCCCAACGGATTACTCCACGAGAACCTAAAGGTGATGTCACCTTCGTGAAAGATTTTTTATGATTTGATATAACTCTCTGATGAAGCAATCCTTCTGTTAGCCTGAACCGCACTCGGTAATTTGGAAAGCAGCAACTGTGCGGCAGTCTTGCTGTTTATAGAATTCACACACAAGCAAGTCTGAATTATGTGTGAATTTTTTGTTGCAATTATCTGCAATTCATGATAAAATTCAAGCACAGATAAAATATATTTGTGTGCGAATTTTAATTAAGAGGGTCGGTGATTGCATGGACAATCGAGAACTGGCGAAAGTGATTATTGTAAGCAGGGGTGGCGTTGCGAAATCTGCTGATTTTGTTGCCGCCGGAATCCGTGCAGTTGATGTCGTGAATATGTGCAACGCCGGTTACCTCGAACGAGTACGCCACGGCTATTACAGCCTCGCCGGGGAAAGTATTGTTTCTGAAGAGCAGCTTCTCGCAACGCTTGTTCCGCAGGGGATTGTGTGCGCAGAATCAGCCCTCTTCTACTATGGATACAGTGATTTCGCGCCACGCAAATGGTCCATAGCGGTGCCTCGTACTATGTCCAGAGCAAAACTTGAAGTAGATGCGCTTGTTCTGCAGGCGTACTTTGTGCAGGACAACCTGTATGAACTGGGTAAAACCACAGGGCACTTTCAGGGCGTTGAATTGCCTGTTTATGACCGGGAAAGAACTATTTGCGACTGCTTCAAATATCGTTCCCGGCTGGACAACGAAATGTTCTCCAAGGCGTTGAATGCTTACGCAAACGATACGAAGAAAAATCTGAACAACCTTTCTGCATACTCTAAAAAGCTGCGAGTTTATAAAAAAGTGACTGAACTGATGGAGGTGCTGCTCAATGCCTGATGTTGCGGCATCTGTACTGGCGAGATTGAAAAACAAAGCGAACGAAAGCGGAAGAACCTATCAACTTTGCCTGCAGCTTTTTTGCCAGGAGGAATTTCTGCGCCGATTGGAAGAATCCAAATATGCTGAAAATCTTGTACTTAAGGGCGGTTTGTTCATCTATACCATTACCGATTTTGACAGTCGTGTGACAATGGATATAGACTTTCTTCTCCGGAAAGTGCCAAACACACCGGAGCAGCTGAAAACTGTGCTGGAGGAAATTATTTCCGCTCCTACTGGAAATGATTTTGTGACTTATGAAATTAAAAGTGTTGCGCCGATTGCTGTAGCGAAAAAATACGCAGGAATCGGTGCATCCCTCGTGGCTCGGATCAAGAACACAAAAACACCGCTCAACATTGATTTTGGTGTAGGTGACGTTATCGTTCCAAAGCATGAAAAGAGGAAGATTCCTACGCAGCTTGAAGATTTTTCCGCTCCGGCGGTAAATACATACTCTCTTGAAACGACCATCGCAGAAAAAATCGATGCAATCCTCAATCTGATGGAATTCTCCAGCAGAATGAAGGACTATTACGATATTTATTATCTGGCAAATAAATTTGACTTTGACGGCGTGTTGCTGACCGAAGCCATGAAAAAGACCTTTGCCAACCGTGACCACAGTTTTACCGTGAAGCAATTCGAGCAGGTGATGGCTTTCAACAGCGATGAAGCAATGCAGAAAAAGTGGAAAGCATTCTGCCGCAAAACCGATATAAAAACCGACGATTACAGTACTGTGCTTAAAACGATCAACGAATTTCTTTTTGAGCCGTTTGCTGCAGCTGTGGAAGGCAGAAACTATGTGAAACGCTGGTCGGTGTCAGAAAACAAATGGAGCTGATGCCGAAAAGATAAAGAAAGGTATATTTCAATGGCCAAGAAGAAAGAGGAAGAAAAGATCAATCTGGACGCTATCCTGTTTAAATGCCGCGATATTCTGCGCAAGGCGCGCAACTCCGGATCGTTCTTTGAAAAACGCGATATGATGCTCACGCTGGTGTTTTTGCGTTTCATTGGTGAAAAATTTGAAGATGGCGTAGAGAACTTACGGCAGAATCTGATCAAAGAGGGACTTGACCCTGATGACGAAGCAATTAAAGCCGCGTTTTTGGATGACCCCACTTTTACGGACGGTACATATAACCTGCCTGTGGATGCGCGCTGGTCAACGATCATCCAGACGCCTGCACCTAAGCTGAATGTCGCCCTTGATACTGCTCTGCATAGCATTGCTGCCAGCAGCAAACAGTTGAAGGGGTGTTTTGTGGAGGGTACGTTTACCACACGCAATCTCGCTCCCAACGATATCAAGCAGGTAGTCGATGAAGTCAATAAGATCAGTCACAGGGTCTTTGGCGAAGAGAAAGATCTGATCGGCCGCGTTTATGAGTATTTCCTGAAAGAATTCGCTGTCAACGCCACGAAAGAAGAGGGCGAGTTCTACACCCCGCACGATGTCGTGCAGCTGATCGCGACGATGATCGAGCCGCTTGACGGCACACTTTATGATATAAAAGCACCGAGATTGATACAATTTAATTATTCCTCCGCCGATTTTGCCGCTTGAGGGGTAAGTTGGCGTTTGAGGGGTAAGTTGAGTGCAGAAAGGGGTAATGACATTAAATGAGTGACATTCGCAAACTGAAAGTGTACTATCAGTCGGCTGGCGATTCGTCCGTGCCGACTATTTTATTAAAGGGCAAGTGGTTGGAAAAGTACGGATTTACCACTGGCACTTATATTGCTGTGGAATGTGAGAATGAGAAGCTGACCATAGTGCCAAGAGAGCCTGATAAAAAGCCGTCGTTGGAGGAACGTATTGAGAACCTCTCAAAGGCTCAGCAGAAAAAGCTCTCTAAGGTTTTAGACGAAATGGGTGTTTAACGGAGGCAGGACATGAAACAGATGACAAACAAGGAGTACGAGAAATATGAGGAGTACAAAAATGCGGTTTTGCATGGCCAGATTCTTACTCCAGACGGGCTTAGGCTTATATGTGCAGCGTTTGAAAATGACCCAGAAAAATCGGAAAGCACATGCTGGAGATGAATGCAAAACTGCAATCGGAAAAAAGATAAAATATTTTTCAAAAGACTATTGACAGGGACAAAGTCCCCACTTGTTAGAATGGGCTTAGAGATGAGCAAAACAGGCGGAAGGAGCGACCCGCAAACACGGTAAATGGGAATCAAAAGAGTTTCGGGCATCTCAAGGGCGCAAAAACCATAGCGCGGTAACTCCCGCGCCTAAAAAAGGTATGGAAAAGACAGATCAGGCGGAACGCCGAAGCTGTTTGGCAGAACGGTAGGAGTGAGAGCCGTGCAGAACGGCGGCCAACGCAACAGTCAGGGCAGAGATATGAGCCAGCGTATTGAGGTTTGCCGCGCTGGTTCCATTGCGCACCCACAGCCGTTCCTGACCTGTGGATTTGAAGCGAGAATTGTAACGCTCACACTCTGTACGCAAGGCGTATGTTCTCTTGAAACAGAGGCAGCTACGGTCAATGGAAAGTCTGTAGTCATCGGGAACGGTTTTATATTTCGTGCAGCCCCGGTTTTTCCTCCCGTTATTCCAGTTCTTGTGGTTGCAGGGACAAACGCTGGCCTTGGACTGGCGGAACGGGCAGCAGTATTTCTGGCGGGTACGCCCATTGTCGGTGGTTTTGCCGTCCTTGTGCATGGCGAACCCGGCCTCGCAGACCGGATTACCGGCAGGAAGCGTTTTCAAGGCTCTCGTGCCGCGTGGATTGAGGGGAATAAACGCCTCACCCTCATAGACCGTTTTTACGGTATTGTAGATGCTTTTCACGTCATAGCCCTTGTCGGCAAGAAAGGTGCATTCCTTTAAGGAGGTCACCCTGTCAGCTTCGGCGAGGATCTCAGCGGCGACGGAGGAATCGGCGACATTGCCCGGTGGGGTCAGCTCGTAGAGCG
>ENA-OOZQ01002276-OOZQ01002276.1-human-gut-metagenome-genome-assembly--contig:-NODE-2276-length-10220-cov-3.593507_pt1 | contig 10220 bp, 12 predicted proteins | sample MGYA00241188_ERZ501399 | MGnify/ENA primary metagenome ERZ501399 (study PRJEB25962, sample SAMEA2042658) | human gut metagenome | biome: human gut; feature: human-associated habitat; material: faeces... | reverse complement strand
CCTTTGATGTTGCAGAGGGTTTCGCCTCTGCGGAGGCGAGGAGGGGGCTTTCCGCTCGCTCCCTCCACCCCTTCGGGCTGCACACCCATGTTTCTTGGATTTTATCGGAAGTTTTATGGTTAGTTTCCCTATCGTTTTCCCAACCAACACAATAAACCTGTTACATGGGCGTGCGCTGCGAAGGGGTCAAGGGGGACGATCGCAGACTTCGTCTGTTTCTATTGCCCCCTTGTCGCGTCCGCAGACGCGACACCTCCGCGCCGCAGACAAATTCTATTTTATTGAATAAACTCAATTCCAAAAAAGGAGCTGACCACCCTGATGCAACAGGAATCCAAAGCGCACCGTCTTTGGACGCTCTTTTCTTCCATGCTCCTCATCAGCACCTTCACTTTCGGCGGCGGATTCGTCATCGTATCGCTGATGAAGAAAAAATTCGTTGATGAGCTGCATTACCTGACCGAAGAGGAAATGCTGGACATGACCGCCCTGGCGCAGACCGCACCGGGCGCGATTGCCGTCAACGGCGCCATTCTCGTTGGGCGGCGCATCGCCGGGATTTCGGGGCTGATTGTCGCGGTACTGGCGACAATTCTGCCGCCGATTGTCATCATCAGCGTCATCTCCATGATGTACGCCGCGTTTGCCGAGAACGAATGGGTACGCGCGGTGCTAACGGGAATGCAGTCGGGTGTGGCGGCGGTCATCTGCGACGTGACGGCAAATCTTGGCGGCAAGGTCGTGCAGTCAAAGGATTGGCTGAATCTGCTGCTGATGGCAGGCGCGTTCGCGGCATCCGCCGTCTTTCACGTCAACGTCATCGTGGTCATCCTCGTCGCGGCGGCGATTGGCGTTATCCGGGCACTGCTGGCGCGAAAGGGGGGCGTATCCGCATGATGGTGCTGTTCCTCGTCTTTTTCCAAATCGGGCTGTTCAGTGTCGGCGGCGGATATGCTGCCATGCCGCTGATTCAGTCGCTGGTGGTGGAGTCGCACGGCTGGCTGACGATGGCAGAATTTACGAACCTAATGACGATTGCCGAGATGACCCCCGGCCCGATTGCGGTCAACTCCGCGACATTCGTCGGGATGCGCTGCGCCGGACTACCGGGGGCGCTCGTCGCGACGTTCGGGTGCATCACGCCGTCGCTGATTCTCGTCACGCTTCTTTCCTATCTATATGGGCGATTTCGTTCCGGACAGACGATGCAGAACGTGCTGGGCGCGCTGCGTCCCGTGGTCGTCGCGCTGATTGCGTCGGCGGCGCTGAGCATCGTGCAGGTCGCGGCGGTGAAATCGGGCGGCGGAGTGTCCATCGTCGGCATTGTGCTGATGGTCGCTGCGTTCCTCGTCCTGCGCTGGAAGAAATGGAACCCGATTCTGGTGATGCTGCTCTGCGGTGTCGGCGGCGCGGCGGCGCACGCGGTCGGCTGGCTGTAACGAAAATCTTCCGAAACCATTTGTCCGCCCTTGACAGGGATTGGTGCGTGTGCTATACTCCAAACTGAAGCAGTTAGTTGCGATTAACCAATTAGGAGACATACGCGCATGAATATCCTGTGCATCCTGCTTGCCCTGGGCATCATCGGCCACGCCATCAACATGTACTGCGACCGCATCCTGAGCATCTTCCCCAACGGCACGCTGAAACTCGTCAACTACAGCAAGCTGAAGGATGGCGACTACGCCGCGAAGCTGATGGAGGGCGTTTCGCCGAATGTGCCGATGCGTTCGGGCGTGCTGGGCGTGTTTGCCATCGTGCTGGAGTTCTGCGGATACGCGGCACTGGCGGCGTATGCGTACCAGAAAGCCCCGGTGTACGGCGCAATTCTGTTCGCGGGCACGACGTTCGCGTGCATCGTCAGCTCTGCGTATCACTTGAAGTGCGGGCTGGCGGAGTACATGTTCCTCAAATACGGGCGGGACGAGCGTGCCAAGGGCATGATGCTTGACCTGATGGGCAGCGGCGCATCCCTGCGCCTGTGTTCTTTGGGAATGATTACGTTCTACATCACGCTGATGGTTGCTATCATCACCGGCGCGATTGGCTTCCCAATTTGGGCGCTCGTGTTCACGATTCTCCCGATTTTCCTCGTCATGTTCCCCCTGCAAATCGTCGGCACGCTGCATATTGCCGCGATGGTGTCAATGCTTGGCTGGATGTTCCTGATTTAACCGCAAAAGGACTGCTGCGCGGACACTTTTCTCCGCTCACAGTCCTTTTTCTGCGTTTGCCCTCACTCGCGCGGATTTTTTGCAAAAATCACGAAAATTCCCTTGACAAACGCCCCGATTCGCGCTATAATAATCAATGTTGCGGATGACCCGCCGCAATGTGAGCTTCATATGGAGAGTTGGCTGAGTGGTCTAAGGCGCACGACTGGAAATCGTGTGTGGGCTTATACCCCACCTAGGGTTCAAATCCCTAACTCTCCGCCAGATTAGCATCGGTTCGATAGAATCGGTGCTTTTCTTTTGCCCTCGCAGCGAATCCTTCCCCCAGTCACTCAAAGTGCCTCTCTAATAAAAAGTGCGTACTTGCGCCCATAGCACAAATGGTGTATCCTTTCATCGTGGGCACAAGATAACCCCTTTCCCCGAACGACCCACCTTGGAGGAACCCATGAGGAAACTGATTTCCCTGCTGGTGATGATTTTGCTGCTGCTGTCCGCTGCGCTGGCGGAAGTGAGCACCCCGACCTGCACCACCGTGACGCTTGCAACCGGCAGCGTTCACGGCGGATTTCATCGCGAAGATGCATGAGGTTTTCCCGGACTACGCGGGCGAAAACTATCTGGAAATGACGACGGGATTCCTGTTCCCGGCAGAGTAAGTAGCAGAAAGAACAGGCTGTTCGAGCGTTTTGCCCGGACAGCCTGTTTTTTGTCAGTATCCCGCTTTCTGCAATTCGTCCAGCAGTGCGCACTTGCGCTTGTAGTCCCTGCGCCACTGTTCAGCAAGGTCAGCAATTGTCTGTCTTCCCTCGTCGGTGCCTTTCATGCGTTCCAGCTGCCGGATGACCTCGCAGTAGGCGGCGCGCGACGAAGCACCTTGCATAGCGCGATTCACCATATCGCGATAGAGTGCCAGCGTGCGGGCGGAATCCCATGCCATCAGCGGGTCAAAATAGGTACGCAGTACCTCAAAATTGCTGTGTTGCTGAATCCGCTGGAGCAGCTGCTCCCACTGCTCAATGGATGCCAGCAGGGGCAGGCGGATAGTGCTTGTCGTCGGCAGTTTCATCAAACGTTCCGCCTCGTCGCGCCATGCATCGGCGGGAAGCGTCGCTCGAAGCGCATCAATCTGCTCCAGGCTGTACTGATTGTACTGCTCAATGTACTGCCGAATCGCCTGCTGCGCAAGGTCAGGCTGATTCGCGCGCTGATAGAGCAAAATCAGCTGTTCGCGGCGCTGCTTGCATGGCATATATTCCCCGGCGAACGTCTGCAAATCCGCCTTGACCTGCTCGATGGCTTCCGTCCACTTTTCCGCCGCCATCAGCGTTTTCAGTGTCCGGTCATGCGCATACGGCACATCCCAATGCGAATGCCAGAAGCCGATGATGTCCTCCTGCGAAGCGTGCAGCTGCTGCATCGTTTTTTCACGCTGATTCAGCAGATTCACCATCGCGCCTCCACCGCGTTCCTGCGCATTCGGCTTCCATTCGGCAATTTTCTCGTCGAGCAGCGCAAGATTCCGCTGATGAATTGCTTCGTCCCACGGATACGAAAACAAGAACGCCAGCGGCGCGGTGAAATCCGGCAGCGGCTTCCACGTCCGGAATGCAGCGGCGAACCACTCGTACATTGCCGACTGCTGGGCAGGTGCTGCGATGGCAAGAATCTGCATCCATGCATCGCGGCAAGCGTCTTCGATATCCTCCTGTTCAAGAATTTCATCGGCGGATTCAAACATCATTGCCGTGTCGCAAACGAGTTCAAACGCCAGCATCACATGTTCCGGTGTCAGCAAATCAGCCAATTCCGCATCCATCAGCTCCAGCAGTTCCTGAACAGGTGATTCCTCTTCTTCGTCATATTCCGCGTATTCGTCATACTCGTTTTCGGAATAGCGTTCGGCGGCGTGAAGCGTCTGCGTCAGGGTGCGCTGCCAATTGAGGCGGCGTTCATCCGCACGGACAGGTGCATTGCCCTTGCACAGCATCAGCCGATTTCGGAGTGCTTCGTCCTTTTTCAGCAGCGGACGAAGAAAATCCCGAAGCGTTTCGGCGGACAGATCGTTCAGCTTCTTCTCCCACTCCGGCGCGGGCAATTCCGATTCCGGCAGATGGGTCGCCGCAAAGAGAGCCGCCGCCATATGCTTGCAGTTTGCGCCCTCTTTCGCAAAAGGGCAGGTGCAGGACAGAGTTGCCACGGCATCGCCTGCCAGCGTAATCTCAACCCGATACAGCCGCGTGCCTTCTACATCAGCAGTGATTTTCTCCTGCGTGCAGTGCAGATTTTTCACTGCCCCGGCACGCCAGTAATTGCGCCCGCGCGTAATCATCTTCGAGATAAAATTCTCTTTCCAGTCAGTGATGTGCATCGGCATTCCACCTTTTGCAAAACAGGCTGCCCGTTTTTCTCGGACAGCCTGCTTGCTTATTCCTTCGTCTCAATCTCAATGTCGCGTTCTGCCAGCCAGTTCGGCCAGTAGTCGTCGGTGTAGAGCATTGCCTCGCGGGTGGAGGGCATCGGGGGCAGCGATCCGCCCGTAGCGTAAATCAGCGCGGAAATCGGCAGAACGGTGTAGCCCTGCTCCTCGTAGTAGGTCAGGACAGCATCGAGAATTTCCCAGCTGCGATTCGCGTCGAGATGGCAGAGCAAAATATTGCCGGGCGCGAGCTTAGCGCGCGTCGTACCGTTCTTGATGCACTCTTCCACCGTGTATTTGCCGATGGAGTCCTTCGTGCTCATGTTCCACAGCACGCACTCCATGCCTTCCGCGCGCGAAACGCTGATGACGTTGCTGTTCACGTCCCCGTACGGCGGGCGCATCAGGCGCGGCGAGACGCCCAGCGTTTCCGCCATGGTCTCCGCCGGAAAAACGATTTGGCGCATCATGCTGTAGGGCCGTTCCTTCGTCAGCTGCGGATGCGTGTTCGTGTGGTCGCCGATTTCATTGCCCGCCGCCAGCACGCGCTTGGATTCCTCCGGGAACGTGCGGACGAAATAGCCCGTCATGAAGAAGGTGATATTCGTGTTGTGCTTCGCCAGCACTTCCAGCACCTGATCGGTGTTCTTGCCGCCGAAACCGCAGTCCATGCCGATGCCGACAAGTTTCCGCTCCGTCTCCACGTTCTTGACGGCGCGCTGTCCCTTCGCAACGACGGTCAGGTAACCGCCATCCGCCACACAGCGATCGCCCAGCCACACGCTCAGGCGGGTGTAGCCCTCCATATCAGCGGTTGGGGTGATAGAGAAGCTCATGTCGCCGCTCGGATTCGACCACTTCGCTTCCGCCAGCACTGTACCCTTGTCATCGCGCAGCTGGAAGGTGTTGTTGCCCTTGACGATGGTGGATGAATTCGTCACCGTCATGCGGACACTCATCTTCTTGCCCACCGTGCCGAAGTTGATGCCCAGATAGAACTGCACGTTCGGCAGGCGCTGGATGGTCAGCGTGTGCTTGCCTGCACCGGTGTAGCCGTCGCCGCTCTGCAGCTCAAAGACGACCTTGCCGCGCTCCTCCACCACCTGCGTCGGAACGGTCAGCATGGTACTCTTCTGCCCTGCCGGGATGACCACGGAATACGCGCCGTCCAAGCCGTCGCAGGTCAGGGAAACCGTCAGGTCTTTGTCGCTTGCGGGCGACACGTTCAGCTTCAGCGTATAATCATAGCCGCCGTTGATTTGCCCGTTTTTCTCGGCAAAGGTGACTTTCACGCCGTCCGCCAGCGCGACGGACATCAGCAGCGCCAGCATCATGCCCAGCGCGCAAAACCATTTTTTCATGTGCAGCCTCCATTGGTCGTCGATCGTTGATATATCTGCTCGGACATACACGTCCACTTCTATTATAACATTGATTGAAAAGGAACACAAGTGCAAAAAACGCCGCTCCGCTTAACCATATTCAGTCAGCGGGGCGGCGCGATGTGTCAGGGGATTACTGCTCTGCCAGCTTGTTCAGCATCTCAACGATGCCGCGGCTGTTCTCCAGCTGATTCTCCATGCCTTCGACAATCTGCTCTTCCGCAGTCGTCTCATCCGCATCCGCGTGCAGGACAACCGGCAGCTGCTTGCCGACGAACTGCTCCGCGAAGGCGTCCAGCATTTCCTGCGTCAGACCTTCGATTTCATTTTCCAGCGTCAGCTTCAACTCCGTCACCACATTGTTCGCATCCAGATGCAGTTCAACATCAAGCGTGTATTCGTCCGGCAGCATAGACGTGATGGTGGTGGTAAGAACTCTTCCTTCAGCAGCGGTTTCTTCCGTTGCTTCGGGTTCGGCGGCGGGTTCTTCCGTCACAGCGGGCTCGGCGGTGGGTTCTTCCGTCGCGTCAGGCTCGACGGTGGGTTCTTCCGTCGCTTCGGGTTCGGCGGTGGGTTCTTCCGTCGCTTCAGGCTCAACAGCAGGTTCTTCCGTCACATCCGGCTCAGCGGCGGGTTCTTCCGTCGCTTCGCCGTTCAGCGCGCTCTGCGCCAAGCCAAGGTTCTGCATCAGCTCATCCAGCTGGGCGGACACGTTGTCGAGGTAGCCCTGCGCCGCCGCCTGATTCGCCTTTGCGGTGTCCAGTTCAGCGGTCAGCGTTTCCACCTGCGCCTTGTTCGCTTCGTTTTCGTCGTTCAGCACAACCAGCTGGGCTTCCAGTTCCGCCACCTTTGCGGTGGATTCTTCCAGCACCAGCTGCGCTTCGCGGAGGTCATTCTGCGCGGTGGTCAGTTCCGCCTGCGCCGTCTCCTTGTCGGCAATGGTCTGCTGGAGTTCGGTGTTGCTGGCGGCCAGCTGACCGTTGACCTCATCCAGCTGACTGGACAGGTTATTCGACCGCACGAACAGCGCGACCATCACGATGACCGCCACGACCAGCACGACGATGAGTGCAAACAGGGAGACTTTCTTCTTCTCGCTGTTTTCCGGCGTGTTCTGTGCCGGTGTCTGGGACTTGTTTTCGGACATGGGAACTTCCTCCTTGCTTTGTCAGTCGAATCTCAGGCTGTGAATAAATGCGGCTGTCATCCTATTTCCAAATGCGAATGCGCAAGCAGATAGCGCAAGTGAATTGGGGAATAGGCTCACTCCTCTGCCTGCCCAAGGAGCTGCCGTGCGGCGTCCACCTGCGCCTGAAGGGATGAAAGCGTCTTTTGCAGCGTCTCCACCTCTCCGATCAGCTCACTGTCCGGGGTCCGAAGGAGAGCGAGCTGCTGCGTGAGCGTTTCCGCCTGCGCTGCTAATTCCGCATTCTCGCTGCGGAGCGCCTTGCGCTGGGCGCGGAGTTCCTGCTCGCGCGCGGACGCTGCATCCGCTTCGGGCTGCACCGCCTGCAATTGCGCCAGCGTTTCCGGCAGGTCAACGTCGATTTGCGCGCGCTGCGTCTGCTGGAGCTTCAACCGCGCCAGACTTGCATCCAGCTGCAATTGCGTCAGCCGAAGCTGCTCGCCCTGCTGCGCCAGCCGAACCGCCAGCACACACAGCGCCACGCACACCACACACATCACCGCGACAAAAATGGCGCGGAATTCCTTGGAAACTTTCGGCAGCATGCTGCTTCCTCCTCTTCCAGTCTCGCCAACAGGGAGCCTTTCTATTCACTATTGTAGCATATTCCGGTACAAATTGCAAAGCAAAAGCGCTGAAAAATGCCGCTTGTTCGGCAAATTGTTACAAATCATTCATTTTTTGAGCCGCGTCGGCGAGACTTTTGGCGAGATAGTCCAAATTTTCCTGCCGGCAGACGGTATCGCGGGAAGTGTGGATGCGCCCGGTGATGAGTCCCACGCCCGCGCTGTGGTGGTATGCCGATACGCCCACCCCGCACACGAACCGCCGATAATCGCCCGCGCCTTGCACACCCGCGCGCCCGAAGAACTGCGTCGACACGCCGGATGCCATTGCGTTTTCTTCAAGGGATTCGCGGACGGCGGCGTATTCCGGCTTCTCCTGCGCCATTTTCGGGGCGCTGATGACAAAGGTGTCGCCATCCCCAACGCAGTTGAGGTCAACAAGCAGCTTCATCGTCTGCACTTCGACGTGCTGTGCGCCGTAGCTCTTTGCGCCGCGGCTGCCCGTCTCCTGATGATCAAAGAGGATGAACGCCGTCTTTTCGCGCGCTTCAGGGGACAGGCGCTGCATCGTCTCCAGCAGGGCGGCAATGCCGGATGTGTTGTCATTGACGTTATGCTTGTTCGCCGCGCCGAACATCATCAGCAGCATCAGCGCCAGATAGGCAAAAAAGAACGTCAGGATCAGCAAATCGCCGCTCTTCGTCGCCAGCCCGACTGCCGTGCCAATCAGCAGGGAAATCAGCAGCATTCCCAGCAGCACCGCGCCCTGTGATAGAATATATACTGGGAAATTCCGGGGGATGCGCAGATCGGGCACGCCGATGGTCGCCGCCGTATCGTAGTGGGCGCTGATGAGCAGTTCGGCATTTTGAGGGTCGCCGGCGACGATGTTGCGGTGGCGCAGCTTGTCCTTTCGGTTCATGCCGTCCACATAGGGGCGATACCCCATTTCGCGCATCTTCGCCATCACCCACTTCTCGAACGCCCGCTTCTGCGCCGTCGTTTTGCGGATGGGGAACTGCGCGTCGATTTCTTCGCGTATGGTCATGCTTGCTCCTTCCCGACGACCTGCCGGAGGACGGCTTCCACCATGTCCGCCACGCCCTGCAGGGTAATTTCGTCGTACGTCGTGTCATGTTTGGTATGAATTTTGCTGCAGTACCAGCCTACATGCTTTTTCTTGCGGCAGGCACAGATACCCACGCCGAGCTTGAAGTGCTTCTGGTCGGAGGAGAAATTGCACTTCTCCATGTCGCCAAGGACGACCGGAATACCGCTGCTTTTCCGCGCCGTCTCGCCCAGTGCCGGATACTTCTCCCGTGCCGCTTTCGGCACAAGCATCAGCATGGCTTCCCCCACGCCGATGCAGTCCATGTTCAGCACAAGCGTCTTTTTTGCCACCTGCTTATGCGCTTTCGCCAGCCCCGATGCGCCGAGCAGCCCCTTCTCCTCGTTGTCGAACAGCACGAACGCAATCTCCTCCGGCTTTTCCGCCGCGAACGATTCCATCAGCGCCAGCACCCCCGCACATACCCGACGTGTTGTCATTGACGTTGTGCGGATTCGGCACGCCCGCCAGCAGCAGATACATCATCAGGCAGTACAACCCAATCAGCGTCGCTTCCGTGCAGAAGATGCTGCCCGTGAGCTTTTTCACAATCCCCGTCGGTACGAAAATGAACACCACCATCACCAGCGCAATCAGCGCCTGAACGAGGTAAAACATCGGGCGATTCATGGGGAGCATGACATTCGGCAGCCCGACGGTTGCGGGCGTGTCGTAATGCGCCGTAACAAGCACTTTCGCCTTGTCCACATCGCCCACGACGATATTGCGGTTCGTGCAGATTGCCTTGTTTTCCTCTACCCTCGCCGCATAACCCATTTCCTGCGCTTTTTGCAGCACATATTGGCGGAACCGCTCTTTTTGAGCCTTGCTTTTGCGCACCGGAAACCGCGCATTGACCTCCTGCATCCAGCGATTCGTATTCATTTTTTCTGTTCCTTTTCCGTGTACGGCACGACCTCCACCACCGTCAGCGTGTCTCCTTCGACGACAAAGCGAATATCCACCTCGCCATACGGCACGCCGTACACGCGCTTTCCGTCATGCTGATACGCCGGGCGCGGGTCTTGCGCGAGCAAGCCCATCACGGCGGGCAGATTCTGCTTGGGAACGTACTTTTTTAGCTTCTCCGGAAAATCCACCGTCAGGCGATGGCGTTCGGTCTGCTCGGTGAACCCGCCGACAGCGTCCGGCACGCTGTCCACATACGGCAGGTACGGCTTGATGTCCACAATTGGCGTGCCGTCCATCAAATCCGCGCCGGAGACGACGAGCGTGATGCGCCCGTTCTCCTCCTCCATGCGAATCAAGCGGACAACCGTCAGACCGATGCGGTTCGGGCGGAACGGCGAGCGCGTCGCGAACACGCCCAATCGGGTATTGCCGCCTAGCCGCGGCGGACGCACAGTCGGCCGCCAATCATCCTG
>ENA-OOZQ01002271-OOZQ01002271.1-human-gut-metagenome-genome-assembly--contig:-NODE-2271-length-10234-cov-1.604873_pt1 | contig 10234 bp, 10 predicted proteins | sample MGYA00241188_ERZ501399 | MGnify/ENA primary metagenome ERZ501399 (study PRJEB25962, sample SAMEA2042658) | human gut metagenome | biome: human gut; feature: human-associated habitat; material: faeces... | reverse complement strand
AGGACGTCCTATAACACATATTTTAGTTTTTGTAACATCTTCTTTTTCATTTTTTCTAAAACCTTCGACTATTTCATCAAGTAAATCTGCAATACCTAAATTTTGTTCAGCACTTATTTCAATATAATTATCAAATCCTAGTTCATAAAAGTCATATATATGATTTTTAGATGAACTACTGTCAGTTTTATTAATTGCTACGATTACTTCTTTTTGTGATTTTTTAAGCATATCACGAACGGCATAATCATTTGCAGTTAAACCTTCTTTACCATCAACAACAAAAATAATTTTATCTGCTTCAAGAATTCCTATTTCTACTTGAACTTTAATTTCATCATTAAACAATTCTTTACTAACATCAATACCACCTGTATCAATAAGGTTAAATTTACAGTTTTTATATGTTGCCTCACCATAAATTCTATCTCTTGTTACACCAGGTGTATCTTCAATTATAGATATTTTTTTACCTACAAGTTTATTAAATAAAGTACTTTTCCCTACATTTGGACGTCCTACAATACAAACTGTTGGCGTTTTCATAAACCTCACCTCTTTTTTAACTTTCTAAATTATACCAAAAAAATTAAAAAAAATAAAGTCTTTTGTCAAAATTACTATTTATTGCTATAATAGTATTGAAAGGAAAGAAGTTTATGGAAATAAAAGATTTATATAATTTAGATGAAACAATAGCAAAACCATATTTAGAAAAGTACAAATATCCTTGGGAAGTGCTTTCTAATATTAAAGATATTATAATAGAAATAGGAAATAATCTTGATAGTTCTTATACAAAAACAGATGAAAATATTTGGATAGCAAAAGATGCTAAAGTAGAAAAAAGTGCTTTAATAAAAGGTCCATGTATCATAGGACATAATACTGAAGTAAGACATTGTGCCTTTATAAGAGGTAATGCCTTAGTGGGAGATAACTGTGTTGTAGGTAATTCTGTTGAACTTAAAAATGTTATTTTATTTAATAATGTTCAAACTCCACATTACAATTATGTAGGAGATTCGATCTTAGGTTACAAAGCTCATATGGGTGCAGGAAGTATAACTTCAAATGTTAAAGGTAATAAAGGTTTAGTAAAAATAAATGGTTATGAAACTAACCTTAAAAAAGTTGGCGCATTTCTTGGAGATTATGCTGAAATTGGATGTAATTGTGTTTTAAATCCTGGGACAATAATAGGAAAAAATACACAAATATATCCTGTTTGTTCTGTAAGAGGAATAATTAGTGATAATTCAATTTATAAAGATAAAAATAATATAGTAAAGAAGGAATATTATGAGTAAATTATTTGGAACTGATGGTATAAGAGGAATCGCTAATGTTGAATTAACAACAAATCTTGCTTTAAAAGTTGGAAAAGCATGTGCTAAAGTTCTTAAAGATGAAGATAAAAAATTACATATATTAATAGGAAGTGATACAAGGATATCATCAAGCATGATAGTATCTTCTATTTCTGCAGGTTTAGCAGCGAATGGATGTGATGTTACAAATGTTGGAGTTGTACCTACTCCATGTGTATCATACTTAGTAAAAAATAGTATATTTGATGCCGGTATTATGGTATCAGCTTCTCACAATTCATTTGAATTTAATGGAATAAAAATATTTGATAAAAATGGTTTAAAATTACCTGATTTAATCGAAGAAGAAATTGAAAAAGAAACTTATAAAGATGAAACACCTTTAATTAAGTATGAAGATATAGGTATAATTAAAGATGACTTTACTTTAAAAGAAAAGTATATATCATATTTAATTAGTACTGTATCTAAAATAAATGATTTAAAAGTTGTTTTTGATCTTGCAAATGGTTCTAGTTCTGTTACAGCCCCTGAAATTTTTAATAAAGTTTTAAAAAATCCTATTTTCTTAAGTTCTAAACCAAATGGTATAAATATAAATGATAATTGTGGGTCAACTCATCTTGATAACCTAATAAACTATGTAAAAGAAAATAAATTTGATTTAGGAATTGCTTTTGATGGTGATGCTGATAGATGTTTATTTGTAGATGAAGATGGCAATATAATTGATGGAGATTTTATCCTAGCAATTGTATCATTAAATCTTAAAAAGAAGAATAAACTTAAAAACAATACTTTAGTAGGAACAATATTATCAAATCTTGGATTAATTAAGTTTTGTAATGAAAATAATATTAATTTTAGTGCTACAAAAGTCGGAGATAGATATGTTTTAGAAGAAATGATTTTAAAAGATTATATAATTGGTGGTGAACAATCTGGTCACATTATTTTTAAAGAACTTGCCACAACTGGCGATGGCGAACTTACTGCTTTACAAATTTTAAGTATAATTAGTGAAGAAAACAAATCTTTAAAAGAATGTTCTAAGATAATGAAAAAATATCCTCAAGTATCAAGAAATATTAAAGTTAAAAATGAAGATAAAAAAGAAGTATTTACTAATGATGAAATTAATAATGTTATTAATAAATCTAAAGATATTTTAAAGGATACAGGTAGAATTATTGTAAGGCCAAGTGGAACAGAACCTCTTATTAGGGTTATGATAGAAGGAAATGATTTAGATTTAATAAATCAGCTTTTAAATGATATAGCACATGTTATAGAAAATAAAATTGGTATAAAATAAAAAAGCTTACTCTTATGTAAACTTTTTATTTTGATGTAATACTTATTGGTCCAATACCACCTACTAAAGAAATATTTTTATTTCCATTAAAAGCAGTATTATTATCAGTTATTTTTGTATCATTTATAGTAATATCTCCAATACCTTTTATTAATTTTATCTTATAATTATCGATACTATCTAATAAATCTATATTTAATTGTCCTACTCCTGCTTCAATAACACTATTACCTTTTAAAATAGCACTTATATTACAATTACCAACACCAACATTTAAATTTAAATTATTTACATTACCATTTGTAACATCAATTGTACCAGCTCCCCCAATTATTGTTAATTTATCATTAACAATAACATCATTTAATACTAAAGAACCAGCTTTTAATTGTAATGAAAGCCTATCAGCTTTTAAGTTTTCGATATTTATAAACCCACCATCACTTACAATATTTAAATCAGTAAAATTATAATTTTTCGGAACTGTTATTCTTAAAGCTGAACTATTTTTAAATGAAAAATGATCTTTTTCATTTATTTTTATTTTATTATCTTCTTCAGTTAATGAAATATATTTATTATTTGTTGATATGGTAAATTTATTTCCTTCTTCTATTATTAACATTGCAGAATCAAGCTTTATATCAAAAGCTTTAGTATTAGATTGTATATTTAAATTACTATAAGGATCTTCTTTATCAGGTTTATTATCTTTATTATTTAAAACAAATACAATATATACAGTTAATAATATTAAAGCAAAGATTAAGATAAAAGAAATTAATTTTATTTTTTTATTATTCATACTGCCTTTTCACTATCTTTCCTTATTTTTTATCATGTAATTTAACATTTCTATGAAATCTTCTTTATTTATTTCAATTTGCTTATCATCACCATATTTACGATAAGTAACTGTGTTATTTTCTTTTTCTTTATCTCCAATTACTAAAGTAAATGGAATTTTTTGCATTTGTGCTTCACGCATTTTGTAACCAAGTTTTTCATCTCTATCATCTAATTTTACTCTTATATTGTTAGCTAATAATAAATCATTTATTTCTTTAGCATATTCTAAATGATAATTATTATTTACAGGTATTACACATATTTGTGTTGGAGAAAGCCATAAAGGAAGTGCTCCTTTTGTTTCTTCAAGAATAAATGCTGTAAACCTATCAAATGTTCCTAAAATAGCTCTATGGATAACAACTGGTATTTGTTTATTTCCTTCATTGTCTATATAACTTAAATCAAATCTTCTTGGAAGTAAAAAGTCAAGTTGACAAGTTGATAAAGTTACTTCTGGTCCAACAGCAGGTTTTACTTCAACATCTAATTTTGGACCATAAAAGGCAGCTTCCCCAATTGCTTCAGTATAACTGCAACCATAATCATTTAATACTTCACGAAGTTTGTTTTCAGCTTCATCCCACATTTTATCATCATCAAAATATTTTTCTTTGTCTTCTTTATCTCTTAATGATAATCTAAATTTATAGTTTTCAATTCCAAAATCACGGTATACATCAAGAATTAATGATACAACTTTTTTAAACTCTTCTCCTATTTGATCAGGTCTTACAAAAAGGTGAGCATCATTTTGACACATACATCTAACTCTTTCTAATCCCTTAACAGCTCCGCTTGCTTCATATCTAAAATCTGTAGCAAACTCTCCTATTCTAATTGGAAGTTCACGGTATGAATGTAAGTGATTAGCATAAATAAGCATATGATGTGGACAATTCATTGGCCTTAATACAAATTCTTCTTCATCAACCTTCATCATAGGAAACATATTTTCTTTATAATGATCCCAATGACCGCTTGTTTTATATAAATCAACTGTACCTACACATGGTGTATAAACATGTTGATAACCCAATTTTTGCTCTTTTTCATAAATATAATTTTCTAATTGTTTACGAATTAAAGCACCATTTGGAAGCCACATTGGCATTCCTTTTCCCACTAAATCACTAGTCATAAAAATATCTAAATCTTTGCCTATTTTTCTATGATCTCTTTGTTTAGCTTCTTCAAGTTCATTTAAATATTGTTCTAAGCTTTCTGCTGTTTCAAAACATACACCATATATTCTTTGAAGCATATGATTTTTAGCATCATTTTTCCAATAAGCTCCACTTACTTTTAAAAGTTTAAAATATTTTAATTCTTTAACACTATCAACATGTGGTCCACGACAAAGATCAGTAAAATCTCCTTGTGTATAACAAGAAATAACATTGCTATCTTCATCCATTCTTGAAATTAAATCAATCTTATATGGATCATCTTTAAACATCTCTAAAGCTTCAGCTTTTGTTAATTCATGTCTTACTATTCTTTTTCCATCTTTAGCTATTTTTTTCATTTCTTTTTCAATAACAGGTAAATCTTCTTCAGTTAATGTTTTCCCATTTAAATCAATATCATAATAAAATCCTTCTTCAATAACTGGTCCTACCCAAAATTTAGCATCATTATATAAATGTTTTACAGCTTGAGCAAGTAAATGTGCACAAGAATGATTTAAAACACTTAATTTTTCATCTTCTTTAATATTTTTCATTTTCTTTCCTTCTTTCTTCAATTATTCTTTTTTTTCTTCTAACTCTTGATATTTTCCTTGCTGAAAATTCTTCATGTAACATTCTACATGCTTTATACTTTCCATGTGTTTTTGAATCTCTATATAAGCGGTATGCTTCGATAAGTTCATAAAACGACATATTATCTAAATCATCAAAATTTGGTAAATCAACTTCTTTTTCTTCTTCATCCTCATAATAATCTAGTTCTTCAATATCATCAAAAAGACCAAAATCATAAGATTTATCACTTCTTAATGGATTATAATATGGAAGAATATTATTTTTAGCATCTTTAACAAGTATTACTGATCCATCACATACTAAATCATAATTCTTACATACATATTCAATTGAACATGTTTTTAAATATGGAAATAACCTTTTTATATCATAATGCGTGACTTTAAAAACATTATGATCACATATGGCACAAAAATTATATAAAAAACTTGCCATAGGAATAACATTTAAATTATATTTTTTTATTATATTTTCTTTATTACACATAATTTCCCCCATAAAAATAAAAACTCCTGCTTACAACAGGAGTGCATATAACACGGTACCATCCATGATTTAACTTAATTAACTATAACGCGTTTGACCGAAAATTATTAATTTCACTCAGTAGGTAGTAATTATTAAAAGTTATATTAGTTCACATCAACCACTAACTTTCTTAAATAACTTATTTAATAATCTTGTCCTCATCATTGATTTACATATATAACATAACACTTTTTTTAAATTTAGTCAATTAAAGTTTGAAAAATATATTGTTTAACAGTTTCAAAAAACATATTGACATATTTTATTACTTATTGTAGAATATTATTCACATAAGAAATTATGTAATTGACTGCTTTGTGATGCTTTGCTATGGACATATTAGTCAGTCAATATTTATTCATCTATAGATAGCATTGTGACGTTTATACTATGGACATATTAGTCTATCTTTGGTTTAAGAGGAGTACATTTTGTAGTCCTCTTTCTTTTTTACAGGAGGTAATATGAAAAAATATAATTTTGCAGATGGAACATTATGTAATATTAATTTTAATGGTAATATTGGTAGTGAAATAAACAATATACATTTAGGTCTATTATATAATATTCCAACTTCAAACAATTTGACACTATGTGTACCATTAACAAGTCCAAAATTAAAACATTTTAAAACAAAAGAAGATTTTACTATTTAAACACTAAACATTTTGGATGGCAATATATAAAACAAACTGACTCTATTGCATTACTGGAACAATTAAAAATAATTGATAAAAAAAGAATATTAAATTATTATAAAAATGAATATTAAAACTAAAGTAACAATCTACTTTACCATCCATCGCTTCTTTTAAAATATCATTATAAAATATATCTATTATTTCCATGTATTTATTATATAATATATTTATAGAAAAGAGAAATAAATTATGAAGAATAAAATTATTAAACCCAAAATTAATCATACATCATATTTTATAAATGATGATTTTGAATATAGCATAGATAATAAAGAATTTGATCAAAATAACATTATAAATTTAGATTCTATCACATTAAATAGTTGCATATTCAATAATGTAGATTTTAGTAATATAGACTTTAGTAATATTGAATTACTTGATTGTATATTTAATAACTGTGATTTATCCAATAAATCTTTTGATAAGAACGGTATTATTAGATGTACATTTAATAATTGTAAACTATTAGGTATTTCATTTGATAATGCTTCTTTAAAAAATGTTATATTCAATAATTGTATTTTAAGATATTCTAATTTTTATGAATCAAAGCTAGAAAATATATTATTTAATGAAACAAATCTAGATGAAGGATATTTTCAAGAATTAAACATCAAAAATATTATATTAGATAAATGTTCTCTAAAGAAATTCTCATTTTTAAATACAAAACATGAAATAATTGATTTATCTAATTGCATAATTGATAATATTAATTTTGATTTAATATCACTTAAAAATATTAAAGTAGATACATTTAAAGCAGCAATATTATCAAGATATTTAGGCATTATTGTTAGCGATTAAGATATTTAAAAAGACAATTTTATTATTAATTGTCTTATTTCTCTTTGACTGATTTTATATTTTGTAATTCAAATCTATATTTTTGTGTAACTTCTGGATATTTAACATGATCCACTTCTGAAGTAAACATATCATATGGTCTTATATACAAATCATTATTTCCATATAAAGCTCTATATACTACATATTTTTCTCCTGTTTCACTATGTATTGCTATATCCTCTACAAAATATAAATCCCCTTTAAAATGTTTATATATCTTTTTTACTTTTATTTCCATAACTATTCCTTTCTATCAAATATCATCTGTACAATAATAGCCCTTTAATATCGAATGTTTTTTAGTATCTAAATTATTTAATACATCTATTGGATTATTCCAATTTCCTGTATATGCATGCCATAAAGTATTTTTAGGTACAACTGTCATTACACCACAAGTGCTTATAGAAGCACATGTCGTATTATAAATATCATATTTTATTGTAACAAAATTATTAACTTTTACATTTTTAACATATACGCCTTGTGGACATGCACAATTATTATTAATGTCAACAAAAATATCATTAGTAGTAAGATCGTATTTAAAATCATCCATATTATATGTTATAGCTTTAAAAGCTGTTAATTCTTTCTCATTAGTAATTCTAAATTTTCCACGACAATAACCTGAAAAAATCAATTTTGAATGAGTTTTATCAGTTATATCTCCCCAAAAAACATTATACACAATAAAAATAGAAATCACAAAAATAAGAAACACCTTAATTACATTTATAATTTTTATTTTTCCTTTTTTCATATTCACACCAACACTAATTTATATCTTTCATATTTTATTTTACCAAGCCATACACATCATCCTTTACTTATTAATTTATTTAATCGTAATATATTATCTTCTACTATTCCATTCAACTAAAAAATTTCTATCTTCTCTTTCTTTATTATTTTCATAATATAAAGATTCTTTATCATAATCATCATCACCATACAATGCATTATAATTTGGATTAAATAATCTATCAAATTTTTGCAAGTAATATGGCGTTGTACTTTTTATCCTTTCACGTACTTTTTCTAATAATTTGCCCATTTCATACATAGTAGGTGGAAATTTACTATGCATTCTATTATGGCAATTTCCGCATAAACATACAGTATTGTAAATATTATCTATTCCACCAGCTGATAAAGGAATAATATGATGCGTTTCAAAATTTCTAGTATCAAAACTCGTAAATTCACCACACATATCACAATGCATCGCTCCATGTTCATCTTTAGTTCTAAGTTTCGTAAAAAGTGAAACTTTTGGATTTCTAGTAGCTGTTGAAGTAACCGATAAATCATTAATAGCTAAAAAATCATTTGATTCTTTTACTTCATCAGCAATTTTTTCTTCTTCTTCATCTAATAATTCTTTAGCGCATTCAGATGAAACATTACTTCTTATTTCTTCATCAATCTCTTCATATCTTTGTTTTCTTTCAATTTCTTTTTCTTTTATTTCTTCTTGTAAATATTCATTACCTCTATATTTTTCTTTCAACGTTTCTAAACCATTATCACTAATAGGTAAAGATATATCTTTAACACTTTCTAAAACGCTTATTTCATCATTTGTTATTTCATGATTATTAATATACATTTTTGCTATATCTTTCCAATTTGTCTTTCTATGACTGATACATCTTACTCCCAAAATATTTCTAACTTCATACAAATCCTTGATATTATCATTTTTTAAAATAGTTAAATAAACCATAATTGGCATTACATACATCAAACCATATTCACCATTAAGTTTATCTAATGCAACCATTCCATTTTTATAATAAAGTACATGAAAATTTTTAAACTTACCTGCTCCCTCTTGAACTTTAAAAGGTTGTAAATAGTGTAGAAAAGTATCAACTCTTTCTATAAAAGATTTTAATTTTAATTGTCTTTCCTTATTATTAGAAGTCTTTAATTCCTGTAAAGCATTATTTTTTAAATCAACTAAATTTACGTCTTCTAGTCCCATTTCTGATGAGGATTTTAAGGCGTTTTGAATTAAAGAACTTATTTTTTCATACACATCTTGAATATTTTTATTCTCAAAATCTTTATTTGAATATTTTAATAAAACTTCTACATTTTTATGTATATCTTCATATTTTGAAAACTTATCAATAAGCGACAAAGGTAATTTTAAATCAACTCTTTTATAAAATACTCTAGAGAGACTATCATCATTTTCTCTTGGAGAAAGTTCCCAAAACTCCACATCATTTATATAAACATTTTTATTCTTAATAGATTTGACTAATTCAATGGAATTTCTAATTAAAATGCTTCTATAAGGATCATTTAAAGCAACAGCTAAATTTAAAAATTGAATAGCAAAAAAGAGTTTTGTTTTATCTTCATTAATTTCAGAAAAAAGTGAAAATGATAATGGCTTAGTTAACTCACTAATAAAAGTTTCGAGCCACATTCGTAATCTTGAAATTCGTTCAATATCTAATTCCATTTCTGTTTGAAGAAAATTATTCCAATGCAAAATTGATATTATATCATTTTCTTTAACACGATCATTATAACCCATCATGTAACTTTCATATAGACTATTAGAAATTTGTTTTAGCTGTGATACTTCGGTAACATTACGCATTTCATTGATTTTATCTCTTAAAAAATCTTTAAGTTTTTTAAGTTCAGCATTTAATTTTTCTTTTTCTTCAAGAGCAAAGTTTACATCATTACTATATTCATAATCAGTATTAAAATATTTATATATTGACTGAATAATCGTATATTCATCCATTGCTATTATTTTTTGTCCATCTTTAAATTTTATAGTAAAATCCATTGAAATGCCAAGATTTAAAGATTCATCTAAACCAATACTTTCAGTGACTTTATCAAACATTTTTCTAATAG
>ENA-OOZQ01002269-OOZQ01002269.1-human-gut-metagenome-genome-assembly--contig:-NODE-2269-length-10237-cov-2.386466_pt1 | contig 10237 bp, 6 predicted proteins | sample MGYA00241188_ERZ501399 | MGnify/ENA primary metagenome ERZ501399 (study PRJEB25962, sample SAMEA2042658) | human gut metagenome | biome: human gut; feature: human-associated habitat; material: faeces... | reverse complement strand
CCCAAATGGGAACTCTACGGACGTGAGACGCTGACCATGGAAGGTGACCCTTCCATTCCCGTCATCGTCGACACCTGGCTGAAAGGTCTGCGCGACTTTGATATAGAACTGGCCTACGAAGCCATGCGCAAGGGAGCCACCCTGCCGGGAGCGGAGAATCTGCTCCGTCCGGACAATGACGACTACGTGTCATTGGGATATGTGCCCCTGCGGGAGCAGTATGACAATTCCGTTTCACATGCCCTGGAATACTATATTGCCGACAATGCTTTGTCGCGCATAGCCGCTGCGCTTGGCAAGAAGGAGGATGCCCGTCTGTTCCACGAACGTTCGCTGGGCTACAAGCATTATTACTGTAAGGAGTACGGTACTTTCCGTCCCATCTTGCCGGACGGAGAATTCTATGCTCCTTTCAATCCTATGGAAGGTGAGAATTTTGAGCCCAGCCCCGGCTTCCACGAAGGCAATGCTTGGAACTATACTTTCTATGTTCCCCACGATGTGAAAGGGCTTGCCCGGCTCATGGGTGGAAAGAAGCCGTTCGTAGACAAGCTTCAGCGCGTGTTCGACGAAGGACTGTACGACCCTGCCAACGAACCGGACATTGCATACGCCCATCTTTTCTCTTATTTCAAGGGTGAGGAGTGGCGCACGCAGAAAGAGCTGCACCGCCTTTTGCAGAAGTATTTCAAGAATGCCCCCGACGGAATTCCCGGCAATGATGATACCGGAACGATGTCCGCTTGGGCTATCTTCAATATGATGGGCTTTTATCCGGATTGTCCCGGAGAACCGGCATATACGCTATCTACTCCGGTATTTGATAAAGTAACCATAAAGCTCGACCCTAAGTATTGGGGACGCGACCAACTGGTGATAGAGACGGAACGCCCGTCGGCAGAGTCGCTTTATATCGGTGAAATGGAACTGGGAGGAAAAAAACTGTCCCGATATCGTATCACTCATGAAGAACTGGTGCAGAGTGGAAAACTGCGATTTAGTCTTCGATAGGTATTGTGAGTCAGGATAACATCGGTGATGGTTTAGGTTGCCCGTCGTTGACAGAGTTCATGTCAGTGGCGGGCTTTTCTATGCAGGTTGGCTTCCGGCAGGTTGATAGGGTATTTCGAACCAGAATTCGGAACCTTTCCCCGGAATAGAGCTGACGCCCACTTTTCCGTTCATTTTCTCGGCAATCATGGTGCAGATGGAGAGTCCGAGGCCCGTGCCTTGTTTAAAGCTGTTTAGCTTGACAAAGCGTTCGAATACATCCTTTTGCTTTTCGGGAGGAATGCCGCAACCGGTATCACGGACAAAGAAGCGAATCCTGTCTTCTTGCGGCAGGTGATAACCAATGTCGATGAAACCTTCTTCCGTATGCTTGAGGGCGTTTGACAGATAGTTGTTCAGTACTTGTCTTACCCGTTTGGGGACTGTGTGAATAATACAGTAATCCGCACCGGGCAGGAGACGTATACTGACTTCGGACGGAAGTTTCAGTTTTGCCATCGTCTGCATTTCATCAAGCGTCTTGTTTACATCCATATCTCCTTCTGTGAATTCGAGAATGCCGGCTTCGATGCGTGACAGGTCGAGAATATCATTAATCAGTTGCAGCAGCAGTTGGGTGTTTTCTTCGATGATATGTATGTATTCCTTTGTATCTTCGTCTTGTATATAATCGGAAAGTATGGAGGAGAATCCGACGATGGCGTTTAGCGGAGTACGTATCTCGTGGCTCATGTTGGCGAGAAAAGCCGATTTCAGGCGGTTGGCTTCTTCTGCTTTCTCTTTGGCTGCCAGCAGTTCGGTGATGTCCAGTGCAGAACTGACAATCCACCTCTCTTTCCCTTTGTTGTAGGACACCAGCGTTTTGTGAAACGACAGAATATACTCTCTGCCTTTGGGATTGACAAAGTGTTTGATGTAGGACTGGGGAGTTTCCGACTCTTCAACTTCTTTGTCTGTCTCTTGGATGAAATTATCTTGCATTAGGGGTTTGAACTCCTCTTCATAGTGTCCCACAATATCCTCAGCGGGGACTTTCATCATCTCTGCCGCTTTTTTGTTCCATATCAGGTAACGTCCTTCATCGTTTTTATCTTTTACTGTAGTGGCGATGGGAAGGTTCTCCAGAATACTTTCAAGGAAGAAACGGTATTTTTCGTTTTCCCGGCGTTGGACTTCATCTTCCGTAATGTCGCGTATGAAGGCTATGACATAATTTCTGTTGAGGTAGACCATGCGCACTGCGATATATAGTTTCTCACCACTTTCTATTCTTATCTTTAGGGTCAGGCTGTCCGAAGTGCGGGTATTCAGTACGCGTAACAGCGACGTCATGTATTTCCGGCATTCATCGGCGTCTGTCACTAAATTATTGATATTTAGAACTCCCGGATTCAGGAACGGAAGTCTGTTTGCCTTTTCGGTAGGTGTATTAAGTAGTTTTACGACAATACCTTGTCTGTTCAGCAGATATACTGGAATGTCTATTGCCCGGATAATCTGTCTGTTCAGACTTTTGTATTTGTGATTTATCCAGTATAGAAAGCTTGCAGATGTAACGGCAATTAACAGAAATAACTGTACTTCTCCAAATAATGTAAGATGCATACGCGGTGTCTTTCATTTCGTCTGTCCCCATTGACGAAGGTTATTATATAAAAAGCGCGAGGACTGTTATTGCCTATCTGCATTCGAGGCTCTGGAAAATGCCCACGTCATAAATAGACAACAGTCCCCACGCCTAAGTATATAATAACATAGACGTGAAGAAACTGTTGCTATCATCCCATGACGTTTATTGAATTTTCCAGATTCCGAATAGGCAGGGATAATAACTTTCGCTTCTTGCGTTCTTTACGAATCAAGTCAAAAATGGCCGTTATCACTATAACTGCCAAGACTTTGGTGCAAAAGTAGTATATTTTTTTGGATGTACGGTATGATGAGGAGAATAAAGTGTATATGCAAACAAAGCGTGATGGTATTTGACCGTCACGCTTTGTATAGCTTGCCATTAAAAATTGTTAGAGAGAATTGTTAGAGGATTTATTTCATGGCTTCTATAGTGTATCCTTGTTGCTTCAGAAGGTTCAACACTCCATTGTCTCCGGGCAGGTGTCCGGCGCCGACTACGAAAAGGGTAGGGGCTTCTGTCATGATAGCAGGCATCTTTTCAACCCATGCCTTGTTGCGGTTGTCCAGCATGGCTTCCATCTCTCCGGGCAGCGGGTCGCATGAATTGCCGTCGCGCTCTTCCATCAGTTGCAGCATGGCATCCAGGTCCTGCTTTTCATAAGCGGCAATCAGGCGCTTGCTTTGCTCGATACCTTTCTCGATGTCACTGATAGCGCAGTAGAGGAGGTTTGCCTGGCGTTGCAGCGTCTGGCTGTTGAACAGAATGTCTATTTGTGACTGGGCTGTTTCCAGACCGCCAACTTTCTTGCCTTGCTGTCCGGCCTGCTGCTGGAAGTAAGTGTCGAGCTGTTCTTGCGGGTTGAAGCCCGGAGTGTGTTTCATGTAGAGCAGGACGACAAGCTGCTGGTTGATGGCAGCCGGTTTCAGTTGTGCCAGCATGGCAATGTCCACCATCATGTTTTCCTTGATGGCTTTGCCTACTTCTTCGTATTGTTCGGGAGTAAAGAGGCTTTGCAGCGTGGTGTCTTTGGGCATCATCATCTGCTGTTGCATGCTTTGCATGAAGGCGGGAGTCGCCATTTCGCTCATCACAACTTCCCCGTAGACTTGGGCGGTTTCGCTCATGGCCTGCGGCATGGCGGCAATGCTGTCCTTTATACTGAGTGGAGAGAGGTGATAAGTACCGAAAATATAGGATGGTTTCTCTAATCCTTTACCGGATACTTTCCATAAAAGTTGTGCATTGGCGCTCAGCGCAATGCTGATGAATAAGAGGATGCCTAAAAGTTTCTTCATTGTTTTCTTCTTTTAATAGTTTCTGGACTATCAGTCGGGACAGAGTAAAGAAAATCACAAGAAGGGAAAAATTAGTATTATTTTATTCTTCCTCCGCAGAGCCAGTGTTGGGTGTAATATTTTTCCCGGAGGTTGCTGACTATGACTCCCTGGCTGGTGCTGGCATGTATAAACTTGCCGTCCTTGAGGTAGATGCCTACGTGTGCCACTTTTTTGCGGGAAGCACGGCTGGTGAAGAACACCAAATCTCCCTCACGCAAGTTGCGGCGGGAGATTTTACTGCTCTCTTTCAGTTGCCCGTCTGTGCTTCTCGACAGACGGGTGTGGTAAACTTTCTTATACAGTTGCGATACCAGTCCGGAGCAGTCCGTTCCACGTTTGCTGTCGCCACCTGCGCGATAGGGGGTGCCTATCCATTCGGAGGCATGGATGTACAGCTTGTGGTTGTCCTGCAGTTCAATATCCACCCCCAAACGGACGGATGCTTGCGCCAGGGCTTTGTAGTCCAGGCGTGGCGCGGAAGTATGGCAGGAACTTAGACCTATCAATATGATGGTAAGAGCTACTATATAAGAAAGATATTTTTTCATGCTTCCGCGTTTTTTTCTTCTACCGTTTTTTCTTCTTTTTCCGTTATTTCTTCTACGGCTTCTTCTACTACTGTTTCTTCTACCACGGCTTCTTCCTCCACACCGACGTTGAAGTAAGCTTCCAATTCCTGCTCGGCAGAGTTGTTCTCATTTCGTATATCGCGGATAATAACACCGTTTTCTAACAATGCAATACGTGGACAAACGTCCACTGTGTGATTCAGGTTATGGCTGGAAATGATGACGGTGGCTCCGTGCTCTTCATTGTATCTTTTCAGCAAGTGTTTGATTACAGACTGTGAACTGGGGTCAAGGAAGTTGAACGGTTCATCCAGAATCAACAGTTGCGGGTGATGTAGCATAGCGGAGATGATGCCGATTTTCTGCTTGTTTCCGGCAGAATAGTTGCGGATGAATTTTTTCTGCCCCATCACTTCGCCGTTCATGAAGCGTTCGAAGGGAAGCAGGCGTTCGTCTACTTCTTCTTTTTTGAGTCCGTACATCTTGCCGATGAAGTAGAAGTATTCTTCCGGCATGAGGTAGTCTATCAGGAAACCGTCGTCTATAAAGGCTCCCGTGAAGTTCTTCCAGTCCTCGCTTTTGCTGACGTCAATGTCATTGATGGTTACATTGCCCCGGTCTGCCTGCAGCAAGTCAAGAATAAGGCGGAAGAGGGTGGTCTTGCCTGCACCGTTGTTGCCTACCAGTCCCAGCATATCGCCTTGCCCGATGGTGTAGTTCTCTATATCTACGGCTTTTTTTGTGCCGAAATTCTTTTGTAAATTGTTGATGCGTATCATGTTAGTGATTGATGTTTAATGATTTCTATTTCTGTCTACTGTCCCTGAAGCCTTCCATATTCTTGTAGCGGCGTTTCATGAGCCGGTGATATACATTCATCAGCCAGAATTTGGAAGTGGCGATGAATGTCACGCCGATGCCGATAAGTATCCAGGGGGTGACCTCTTTGCCAAAGATGGCATTCAGTGCAAAAAGCAGCAGTAAAGGTATGCCGAAAGCACCTCCTGAAATCAGATTCTGCAGACCGGTGCCTATATTCTGCCGGCTGGTCATCTTTGAATTCAGGTCGGTAGTCTTGTTGTTGTAGACTGCCAGTTGGAACAGACAGCAGTATACGGCTCCCGGAATGAATATCAGCCATGCGATGCAACCGAGTACGGATACCTTCCCGGTAACCATACCGGGAATCATCAGAATCGTAGGAATGAGCAATGCAATGCTGTACAGTATGTATTTGGCACGCAGCAGCGAGTAGATAGATTCCTTGCGGCTCATCAGTCCGTCAATGTAATTGCCTTCGTAACCCATCAGTGTGCTGAGGAACATGATGCCGAAGATAATGTAATTATAAAGGACGAAGAAATCTCTCAGACCTCCGTCATACACATCGGAAAAGCTAATGATACTACTGAACATTATCACTACACCGGTGATGGAATAGAGCGAACGCTTACAAATCTTGTTGCGTAGCAATAACTTGAGTTCCAGTCTCATGTATTCGCCTATTTCGCCGTAGCGGTCGAGGAATTTGTATTCGGATACATGTTTTATCCGTGTATCTTCCACTTTGTTCAGTTCATTGTAGATGAGTTTCTGCATCAAGGTGCGGTTGATGAACCACATGAGGGCGATGGCAGCCAGTACACCGATGAATGACAGTATATTGCCGGTGATGAACCCTTCTCCCAGATTGACAAAACAGTCGAAAAGCGGACTGTTGTCCGGAATGAATAGCGCGGCGGCAATGCCACCATATACTACTACCGGTAATGCCAGCCACCAGATGCGCTCACCCATCAGTGTGCGGCACAACAAGAACCAGTAGTTATTGAATACCATCAGCAGCCAGATGCCAATGCAATAGGTCAGCACACCACTGATTCCATAGAATTTGGTGACGGTGATGATGGAAAACGGAACAAACAGAAACAGCCAGAACAGATTGAAGCCATCCAGTCCGGAACGGATCAGCAGGAAGTCGATAAGACGGTTCCGCTTGATGGGAAGCAGCAGGTAGGGCTTCACTTCCTGGGTGGGTGTTTTTTGGAAAGGCAGGCGTATCAGGAAATCCAGCACAAGGACAAATATCAATCCGGAATTCATTACGTGATAGGCTTCTGTGGCACCGCCGTCAAAGGCGAATGCAAAGGTCGTACCGAAGAATATCAGGTAACCGGCCCAGAAGACGAACATGAAGTACATCCAGAATTTTCCGAATTTACTTTTTTCGTACATCGGATTTCGTTTTTCTGCCAGTTTTCCGTGCTTGCGCAAATCTAAGAAAAGACTCATAGTATTTGTATATATAGAGTTTGTATAAAAAAAGCTGCGCTGCCTTTCATCGAACAACGCAGCCTTCTGTGTGTATGGCTCTCTTATTCTTTGTCAGGAGTTTCAGGACTGATCATTGATACCTCAATCTCGTTCTTCTGCTTGAACAAGTCGTCGGTGAACTTCTGGATGTCCTTCACGGTGATGCTGTTGACAATCTGTTCGTAATCCTTTATCGGATTCATACCGGTGAACAGGTATTCGTCAATGCTTCCCAGCCAGTAGCTGTTCTCCTTCAAGTCTTCGGCATGTTTCTTCAGCATGAACTCCTTCACTTTATTCAAGTCTCCTTCCGACGGACCTGCTTTGGCGATGTTGTCGAGTTCTGCAAAGATAATCTGCATCAGCTTTTCTCTTTTTGCCGGAGCGGTTTCGAATACAATCTGCAAGAGAGCCTTTTCTTTCGGATATTTGCTTAATTGGCCGCCTACATATACACCGTAAGTGCCCCCTTCGTCTTCACGTACCTTGGCTGTATAAACCAAGTCGAGAATCTGGCTGGTCATATCCAGCAGGATGTTATTTTTCAGGTCGTACTTGCAGTCACCGTTCAGCAGGACAAAATTCGACGCTTTAGCAGTTTCCTGCTTCCTTACGAACTCATTCTTATAAACTCCCTGGCGCATGTCGACTTTATTGTCCTTGAATGTTTCCTTGCGGTTGATGGCAGGCAGTGAACCCAGGTACTCGGCGATGAGTGGTTTCATTTCCTCCACATTCACATTTCCTACAAAGATAAAGGTAAAATCGCTGGCATCTTTGTAGCGGTCTTGATACATGGACAGAATCTTGTCATAATCCATCTTGTCAATCATGTCCGCCTTTATTCTGGCTCTTCTGGGATGGTGCATGTAAATACCGGCCGAGACAGAGTCACTGAACGCCACCTGGGGATTCATTTCCATATTCTGCAAAGCAGCTTTGTTGCGGTTCTTGTAGGATGCGAAGGCATCGTCGTCACGGCGTGGAGCGGTGAACGTCAAGTAAGTGAGCTGCATCATTGTTTCGAAGTCTTTCGGTGAACAGCTGCCATTGACGGTTTCTGTCTTGTCACCGATACCATAGCTGACGGAAGCTTTCTTGCCGGCCAGAACTTTTTCCAGGTCTACGGCACTGAAATTACCCAGACCACCGACACTCACTGCATCCAGTCCGTTGATGTTGATGATTTCCGAGTCGGGGAACAGGGAACTACCGCCTAGGCTGACTCCCTTCATGCGGATTTCGTCTGCCTTGAAGTCTGTCTTCTTGATAATGACCTTGACTCCGTTGGAGAGTGTCAGCGTTGTAGTGCCGAATGTATCATCTGTCTGCTCGGATACAATCTTTCCGCCTTTCGGGGCTTCGGCCATCAAAGGTTCATCCGACACCTTGTCTACGTAGGCAGTCAGTTTTTCAGCTTTAATGTCTTTCAGAATCTTCTTGATTGCATCTTCTGTCGGCATTTTCAATCCTTCCTTATCCGGACCGAGAATTGCGACTACCTGGTTACTGTCTGTCACGAGGGCTTGCATCATCTGGTTCAGTGCGGCAACCGGAATGGCGGGAGCTATCTGATTGATGATGGCGTATTCGTTTTCGATGCCCGGAATCGGTTCGTTATCGAGGAAATGACGGACATATTCATTCACGTACTCTTCATTCTTGCGTTTGTCACGCTCGTTATAAGCAGATTCCAGTTGGCGCAGATATTCGGCACGGGCACGGTTGTATTCCGTTTCCGTAAAGCCGAATTGGCGGGCGCGTTCTGTTTCGCGCAGGAGAGTGGCTATTCCATTTTCTATGGCATCTTCCTTGCAGACAACGACACCGGTGAAGGCATCTTTGGTTTTGGCAACAAAGAAATCATCGTCATAAGTGGCGGCATATATATAAGGAGGATTGGCGGTCTGTACCAATTCGTTCAGACGCGCATTCAGCATATTGTTGATGAGCGTGGTTGCATAATTCTGTACCAGATAGCCCATGTCGCCTTTCTGCTCGTCAGGAGTGGCTTCGTGCTTGTTGAAGATGAGGGCTTGTACATTGGACTGTTCCTTGTCCTGATAAACCAATACAATAGGCTCCTTGTTGTCGTTTACCGGATAGTACTCGCGTTTGGCAGCATTGGGCTGGGCGGGAATATCAGAAAACATTTTCTTGATTTGGGCTTCGATGGCGTCCACATCTATATCGCCAACTACCACAATACCCTGAAGGTCCGGACGGTACCACTTTTCATAGTAGTCTCTCAAAGTTTGCGGTTTGAAGTTCATAACGACCTCCATCGTTCCGATAGGGAAACAAGTGGCATACTTCGTTCCTTCGAACATGACTGGAAGCATCTTCTCCTGGAAGCGTTGTATGGCGCTCATACGGGTGCGCCATTCTTCGTTGATGACTCCGCGTTCTTTGTCTATTTCCTTCGGGTCCAGGGTCAAATCGTTACTCCAGTCGTGCAGAATCAGCAGGCAGGAGTCGATGGCTCCCGGAGTAGTGACCGGCACATTGGAAATGTTGTATACGGTTTCGTCTACGGAAGTATAGGCGTTCAAGTTCTCACCGAATTTCACCCCGATACGCTCCAGGTATTGCTTCAGTGCATCACCGGGGAAGTGGGTCGTTCCATTGAAACACATGTGTTCCAGGAAGTGGGCAAGGCCGCGCTGGTCGGCTTCTTCCTGAATGGAGCCTACCTTTTGGGCAATGTAAAAGTCGGCCCGGTTTGCAGGCTGGCTGTTCTTGCGGATATAATAGGTCAATCCGTTGTCCAACTTTCCGATACGGACATTTTTGTCGACCGGGATAGGCGGCATTTGCTGTGCAAATACCTGCTGAAAATTGCAGCAAAGAATTAACGCTACAATCCATAAACCACGTAATAGATGTTTCATATTATTATGAATTTAAATTGTTCTTGAACTATCTGTCGGACAGCCCTTGGATAAATCACAACTTCTGTTGTTTTTTTCGGATTCCATTCCGGATAAATGGAATTTATCTGACTGCTTCTCGGATGCGGACCAATTTGGTCAGCAGGTCTTCCAGCAGGTCGAGTTTCAGCATGTTGGCGCCGTCACTCTTGGCTACGGCGGGATTTTCGTGGGTTTCGATGAACAGTCCGTCTACACCTACGGCAACACCGGCTTTGGCTACGGTCTCGATAAGTTGCGGCATACCTCCCGTGACGCCACTGGTCTGGTTGGGCTGTTGCAGGGAGTGGGTTACATCCAGGATGACGGGGAAACCGAAGGTCTGCATTTCGGGGATGCCGCGATAGTCGATGACTAAATCCTGATAACCGAAAGTAGTTCCGCGTTCCGTCAGCATGACGTTCCTATTGCCTGCTTCCACTACTTTATCAGCCGCAAAGCGCA
>ENA-OOZQ01002266-OOZQ01002266.1-human-gut-metagenome-genome-assembly--contig:-NODE-2266-length-10253-cov-2.435379_pt1 | contig 10253 bp, 8 predicted proteins | sample MGYA00241188_ERZ501399 | MGnify/ENA primary metagenome ERZ501399 (study PRJEB25962, sample SAMEA2042658) | human gut metagenome | biome: human gut; feature: human-associated habitat; material: faeces... | reverse complement strand
TTACGGCAAGCGCGGCAATGCTTTCGGACAGGCCGCGTTCCATGCCGAGACTTTTGATGACGGGCACGACGATATTCCACGTCGCGTTGATAAAAAAGCAGCTCAAAGCTATGCACCAAAAGGGGAAAAGCCGCATCGTCCGCAGCGGAGTCAAACCTTCCGCAAGCTGCGCGGATTTGTTTTGGTTTTCGACCGATTGGACGCGCGGCGGCAGTCTTACGAAACAACACGCCGTCATTGTCGCCAAAAGGAACACTCCCGCAAGCGTCATGAATGTGTGCGGCACTCCGAGTCTGTTTAGCAGCGTCTGCGCCACAGGACCGAACAGCACTGTGGACAAGCCGAAAGCGGATACGCTAAGCCCCGACGCGAAGCCTCTGTTGTCGGGAAACCACTTTTGCAGACAGCTCAACACGCATCCGTAGGCAAAGCCGCACCCGAGTCCGCCGAGTCCGCTGTAAGTAAGGTAAATCAAAGCGACGGTTTTTTCCGTGAGAAGGGAGGTTAGAAAAATGCCCAGACAGAACATAAAGCATCCGACGAAGGAAATCAGGCGGGGATTGGTTTTGTCCTGCAAAAAGCCTCCTATGAGGTTTCCGAGAACAAAACCGAAAATCATAAAGGAGGACACCATGCTTGCGGAGCGCGCGTTCCAACCGAAGTGCTCCGTAACGGCGTTGTTGAAAACGCTCCACAGATAAAGTATGCCCACGCAAAGCTGTATCAGAAGGCAGGCGACGACAACGACGATTCTCATTGATTTTTCTTTTTTGCTCATAACTGAAAAATTATAAACGGCGGCGGCGGAAAAAGCAATCTTTTGACGCGGGTTTTAAAAACGAAAAGAGGCGCATATACTTTCACTGACGGAGAAGATTTTTTTATGGCAGAAATATCCAAAAGGCACACGCTTGTAATCGACGGAAACAAAAAAGTAAGCATAAGCGGAGTGGAGAGCGTAAACAGCATTTTCGACAAAGAGGTGGAGGTCGCTTTGTCCGACCGTCGTCTTGTAATAAAGGGCTCGGGGCTCAACGCAAGCAAGCTTAACGTGGAGGAGGGGACTCTTTCCATTGAGGGAGAAGAAATAAGCTCCGTCAATTATTACGCAAATTCTCAGAAGCTGTCTTTGAAGCGGCTTTTCAAATAATGTTCAAGTCCGAGGGGCAGATTTACATATTCGCCGCTTTCGTATTCTGCGGCGTGTTGACGGGGCTGTGGCATTGGTTGAGTCATCTTTGCTGCCCCTGCGGCGCGAAAAAATGGAAAATCTTCGTGTGTGACGCCGTATTTACGGCGGGCTTTGCCTTTCTGCTTTTCGCGTTTTTTTATTTCGTAAACGGAATTCAGCTGAGATGGTATTGTTTTTTGGGGCTTGGACTGGGATTTTTTGCCTACGCGAAAATTCTCGGCGAGCCGCTTGACTTTCTTAAAGCATGGATATATAATAAATGGGACAAAATAAAAGGAGTGTACAAATGCAGGAAAAAAGAAACACGAAAAAAATCCAGCTCGTGACGGTCATCGCCGTCGTGGTGCTGTTTATACTCATACTCGTGCTGGTCACTCTCGTGTCCCAAAAGGTGCAGATGAACGCAAAGAAAAAACGTCTCGTCGAGCAGCAGGACGGCCGCTCTTCAACAGATGATAGAAAACGGTTTGGAGGACTACGAATACCGTCAGTCCTTGGAGTATATAGAAAAATATGCGAGAGAAGAGCTGGGAATGATAGACGCAGGCGACACTATATGGAAGCAGGCGGATTGATTTTCGCAAGGAATATCGTATGATTTTGTCGCTCCCCGTTCAATACGGGGGCGTTTTTTTAGGGCGTTGTACCAATAACTAAAGCGGAGAAATGGACGGATACTTTTACACTGTTGTTTTTCAAAAAAAGGAGGAGAAAAAACTTAAAGGGCTTTTGACGTGGCTGGCGCTTTTCAGAGCGGCCTTCGTGTCGGCGGCAATATGGTTTGTCGTGGAAATGCTCCTCGATTTCGGACGCAACGGCAGGGCGCTTTGGGCGCTTGCCGTCTTTGTCGCGCTGTCCTTTGCCGCTCTGTGGATTGAAATCAGGCTTGACGTTCTGATAAAAAAGCTCAACGGGTTTTTCAGAAATTCGGAGGAGCCTGCTCTTGCGGCTTTTCACAGGGATATGGGCGAAACGCTTACGCGCACGGGAATCATCAAAAAATCCCGTTACGCCATACTTTTCGCCACGCTCGGCGTAATAACGATTCTTCTCGTGCTTTTGCTTTCGGGAGTTTTCCCCGATTACGTTGTATATTATATCAAAATTTTGACCTGCGCGTTCAGCGCGCTTTACGTTTTTTCGCTGTTGGTATTTACAACGCGCGTAAAGAGTCTGGAAAACGGTTTTTTAAAGCGCAACGAGGGCAGGGTGGTCAGACTTTCCTGCTTAAAGGGCTACACGAAGGGCAACGACGATTTCAAGGTAAAAACCCCGAGTCGGTTTCTGAGCTTTGTCGGAACCCTGTTTTTCGGCAGGGCTTACGCGAAAAGGACGCTTAAAATGCGCGTGTTCGACAACGCGTCAAAGATAAAGCCGCCCTATATCCTGCTTGTAAACCATCAGTCCGGCTTTGATTTCCTTGCGCTTCATCAGGCAATGTATCCCCGTTTGGTAAACGGCGTGATTGCCTACAATCAGATGTTGGGGCACAAAAATCTGTGGCTGAAAATGGGCATGATTCCCAAGCGTCAGTTCGACCTGAGCATAGGTTTTTTGCGTCAGGCAAAGAAAGTCGCCGAAAACAAAGGAATCATTGCTTTGTATCCCGAGGGCAAAATCACCTGCGACGGTCGTCGCGGAGAGTTGAGCCCCGCGGTAGCCAAGCTGCTTAAACTTCTCGCTCTGCCCGTTGTCGTGTGCTGCATAAAGGGCTGTTACCTGTTCCGTCCAAAGTGGGCGTACAAAAAGCGCAAAAGCGGCGGCGTCGAGGTGCACATCAACCCGCTGTTTTCGACGGAGGAAATAAAAACTCTTTCGGTCGAAGAAATTTTCGACAAGGTGCTTAAAGCGTTTGAGCACGACGAATTTGAATGGCAAAAGCAAAACGGTATAAGGATAACCGAGCCTTTCAGGGCGGAGGGGCTTGACAGGATTCTTTACAAATGTCCGCATTGCAAAGAGGAGTTTGAAACGGGCAGTCTCGGCGACACGGTTTTCTGTTCTGCCTGCGGCAAGCAGTGGAAGCTGTCCGAAACGGGGCGGCTTGCCGCAGCCGACGGCGAGACGGAGTACGAAAGCATACCCAATTGGTACGACTTTCAGCGAAAAAGCGCAAGAGAGGCGGTGGAGGACGGTTATCTCAATTCAGAGAGGTGCACGGCTTACGCCTTGCCCGACCTCAAAGGCTGGAAGCTGTTGGGAGAAGGCAGTCTTATGTTCGACGGCGACACGCTTACCTATTCCAGCGACGACGGCGACCATATAGAGTTTGACGCAAGACCGCTTTACACAGTGCCTTACGGTTTTTCGGACGGGCTGCTGCTTGCCAAGGACAATGTGACGTATTCTTTCGTGTTCGAGGATATGCGTCAGGCGACAAAGCTTAATCTGCTTATAGAAGAGAGATACAAAAAAAGAAACGAAAACAGGCAATAAAAAATCCCCTCTTAAAAAAGGGGATTTTTTTACATATTTACTTCGGGAAAGGACTTGTGCCGCGAAAGAAATTCGCTGTCAATCGAATATTTTTTCTTGGCTTCCAAAATCGCTTCGGACATTTTTTCAAGACCTTCTGCCGAAACCTGCGGCGCTGCTCCCGACGAGAGCGGACCGAGCTTGTTGAGGTAGAGGACAGCCTTGCGCAAAGTTTCCGCAAAATCGTATGCCTCCTCGCGGGTAAGAGAACAGGATATACGTTCCTGCATTATCGCGGCGCAGACCAAGGAATTTTCGTTGAGAATTTCTTTGCCCTTGTCCGTCATTTTAAGCATTATGCGCGCTTTTTCGTTGTCGTAAAATTTTTCAAAATAACCGTTTTTTATCAGTCCGTTCAGGTATTTGTTCAGATTTTTGTATTGAATGCCGACAGCTTGCGCCGCGTCCTTCAAGGAAACGGCTTCGTCGCACGGCAACAGCGTGAAAAATCTCGATTCGGTGCGTTTGATTTTTCCGTATTCCAAACCGAGCTTTTGTTTTATATCAATGAGATAGTCGATTACGTTCACGCGATAGTGCGTCGACATCAGGTCGCCGTACATGCCGATTAGCAGCGTGGGAAGAAAGTCTGTTTTTTCCATATTCAATATATTAAAGCAATTGTCCGTCGTTTTAAAATGCTTGCCGGAAAAAAATTGATAAAATTTATGTCAAATATTTGTTGACGGCAAGATTTTGCTATGATATAATATGTATCGTACAATTACGATAAATCGTAAGAGTAAGGCAATTTTAAAGCAAAGGAGGCAAAAGAATTGAAAAAAATTTTGAGAACGGTACTGATAAGCATGGCGGTGTTGCTTATGGCAATGGTGAGTTTGGCGTCATGCGGGAAGAGGACTTACAGCGTGACGTTCAAGAGCGGAACGGAAACGGTGGCGGTAGCGGAGACGGACAAGGAGGGGAGAGTATACCCGGCATACGCGGAATGCGCGGAGGGAGTGCGGTTTGTCGGTTGGTACGAAAGCGAGGAGTCGACAACTCCGTTTGACTTCGAAAAAGAAATAACCTCCGACATAACGCTGTACGCGCGGTTTGCGTCGTTGACTTACGAAGTGAAGTACGACGCAGGGTGCGAGGGGTTGAAGGCGCCCGTGCAGGAGAGCGTCAATCATGACGGAACGTTCACCGTCAAGGCTGCGCCCGATAGAGTGGGCTACGAGTTCAAGGGATGGACGGACGGCAGCGGGCTTTACTTCGACGGCGATGTATACGTTGCAGACGGCGGCACAATCACTCTTGTCGCCACTTGGGAGTACAGACAGGTAGAAGTAAAATTCGTAGGTTACGACGGCGAAATAGTCAAAAAAGCGCCTTACGGTTCGGACGTGCTGCCGCCGGAGGATTTTGAGCTTCCGCACCAATTGTTTTGCTATCGTCTGTCCGACTGGGAGGGGGACGGCGATATGACCGAAGTGACGGAAAACCTTACCTTCAACGCCGTTTACGAATATGCTCCTACGGCGGAAGAAAATTTTGAATTTACTTTAAACGACGACAAGCGGAGTTACAGCGTTGCAATCAAAGCAGGCTCCGTAAGTTTTCCCGAGGGATTGGCTATTCCTTGCGAACACGACGGATTGCCCGTTACAAAAGTCGGCGACTGCGCGTGGCTTGAAGTAAACGGCGACGTTTACGTGCCGTCGTCGGTCAGGGAGCTGCTTGCAGGCGCCTTCGCGGGGCTTTCGGGTGCGTGGCGAATAATTGCGGCGGAGGGATTGGAAACGATAAACAACAACTCTTTCGCTTATATTACCGATACGGACATACTGCTTCCCGCTTCCCTTGCCGAAATGAACGGAAAGCCTTTTTACGATACCTCTTTGTCATTGATAAGCTTTGCCGAGGGCGGCGCAAATTTCAAAATAGAAAATGACGGTTTGTATTCCGCAGACGGAAAAACTCTTTATCTTGCGGACAGTTCCGTCGTTACGTTCACCGTTCCTCGGACGGTCGAGCGTCTTGCAGACGGATTGTTTGCCGACTTTCAGTCGCTGCAATCGGTTGTAGTCGATGCGGATTTGGAGACGCTGCCTTCAAGCACGTTTTATCAGTGCGGCTCTCTTACAACCGTAGTATTCAACGGCGTTGTTAAAAAAGTGCTCGGTTTCAGAGAAAGCGAGAATATAACCGGCAACGAAAACGACGTCTATACCGATACAAACAATTTCGGTGCGTTTTTCAACTGCCGCTCTCTCAAATCGATTGTGTTCAAGGACGGTCTCGAATACATAGGCGACGGCGTTTTTACCACATTCGGAAGCGCTCTTGAAGAAATAAGCATACCCGCGTCGGTCAAAGAGATACATCCTTTTGCTTTTTCCGAAGCAAACTTTTATTCAGGCGGACTTAAAAAGATAACGGTTTTCGGCGACACGACAAATTCGAGATATTATTCCGACGCCGATTCCGCCTTAATCGAGCGGAACGAAAACGGCGACAGGCTGCTTTTGTTTGCCAACGGCTCGCCGCTTACCGAGTATGTCGTGCCTGCGTCCGTTAAAGAGCTTGGCAGAAACTGTTTTTTCAGAAACGCCAACTTAGTCAAAGTAACCTTGCCGTCCGACATAACCGAGCTGCCGTACGGCTGTTTTGCGGCGTGTCTTTCGCTCAAAGAAATCGTTCTTCCCGCTGCGTTGAGAAATGCGTCCTGCGACTCGGCGGACGGAGCGACGAACGGTTTTGTGGGCGGTTTGCAGCCCTCGGGCAAAAGCGGCGTGTTCAACAACTGCGAGTCGTTGGAAACGATTAATCTCGGCGATACCGCGCTTGAATACGTTCACGAGGGTATGTTTTCGTATTGCTCCAAGCTTAAAAGCGTCACCCTTCCCGCGACCGTCAGGGGAGTGGGAACCTACGCTTTTGAAGGCTGTCCCGTAGAGGCTTACGCTTTGAGCGGAGAAAGCGGGTTTCTTTCCGTCGAGGAGGGCGTGCTTTACGACAAAGGAAAAACTCTGCTGATTGCTTACCCGCAAGGCAGAGAGGAGCAAGCCTTTACCGTGCCGGCAAGCGTTGCGGAGATTGCAGTCGGCGCATTTGCCGACAGTCTGCTCGAAACGGTAGAGTTTGGCGACGGCGTGGCGGTAATCGGAGAAGGAGCTTTTTCCTTTATGTCCGCGCTTAAACGTCTCACGGCGGGCAGCGGAGTTGAAAAAATCGGAGAAGGAGCGTTTTTCAACTATTATTACGGCGGCGACGAAACGGATACGGAGGATAATGCAAACGACGTCCGATTTGTATTCGGCGGTAGCGCTCCCGTATTCGACGGTACGGAGTTTTTCCCTCAAAACGCAACGATAAAGGTGCCGACGGAGCATTTTGCGGGCTGGTACGCCAAGCTGTTTCCTTTCGGGCACTCCGTGCTGCTCGACAAAACGGGCGTGCCCGAGACGACGTTTGTGCTTGTCGGCGCGGACGGAAAAAGGGAGGAGCTTAAAGCGTTGGCAATAGACGTTATGCCTCTGCCCGACGGCGGCGCGTCGGGGAAATATTTTACCGGCTGGTTTTTTAAGGACGGAAGCGTAGACGGTGACTGGGGAACGGAGGCGGCGTTTCCTTTGGTAGGCGACGGCATTGAAACAACCGTTACCGTTTATTCAAGGTGGTCGGACGAGGCGCGGGAGGACGGAAGCTGCAAGGAATTTGCTTTCATTCTTACGGACGAACCCAAGACTTTTACGCTTTCAAACGGCGTTTACGTTTTCAGATACGACTATAAAAAAACGGAGTTCGGCTTCCTGTCGTTGCAGTGTTCGCTCGAAGCGCTTGACTTCGCCTATATCTTTTCGGTAGAGGATACGACGGGCAAAACTTATCTTCCAAACGGAATTTTCGTCAACAGCCCGACGACGTTGTATTTCACTGTCGTTTTTTCCGATATGGAACAGACTTGCGACTGGGAGTTTTTTATTTCGCAATGAAATGTCGCGCTCAAACAAAAGTCGGGGTTTACCATAGGGAATTTTTACCACAGTGAAAGAAGTATAGCGCACTGTACCTTGCGAGCAAGGCAGTGCGCTAATTTATTTTACTTTCTAAATCATTTATTATATAATAACAGTAAGGTAAAAAGTAACTTAGTAAAGAGGTATTGATATGGTATGTCCTTATTGTAAGAAAAAAATGTCTGACGGTTATATTCCTGCAATTCAAAGTGCTTTAATGTGGATTCCCGACAATGAGAAAGTGCCGCTATTTGTTTTTAGTAAAGCAAAAGGAGGCGTAAATTTAACAAAAGTTCCGTTTTTTAAAAGGCAAAAGGCAAAATCTTATTATTGTGGCAACTGCAAAATTGTGATTACTCCGGTAGTTGAAGAGTATTAAGACAAAGTTAGAAAATGTAAAATAATTTAATGATTGGGAGACAAATTTTAATTCATTGAGTAAGAATAAAAAGAGCGGAGATTTCAAAAATCTCCGCTCTTTTTTTGAGATATTTAAGAATTGCACTTTTACCCATGCTTTGTGTTTTAATATTTGTCCGTGTAAGGCTGGTCGGAAATGCCTTGTGCTTTGAGCTTGGCAGTCATTTTGTCGAGGCGGGTTTTATATCATGCGAAAAAATGCCCTGTCAAGCGCGGGCGAAAGGCGAAAACAGGCAACAAAAAACCCCCGACTTCGGGGGCAAAAAAGGGGGAGGGGAATTTAATTTTCAAACAAAGGTCTGCGGCTTGCGAGAATGTCGTTTTCCGGGTCAAGGCTGAAAATGCCTTTTTTCAAAATCGGCACCACGTGTTGGTCAATCATGTGGTCGATTTCTTCGTCGGACAGGTCGGGCTTAATCATGGTGCGAAGGGCAAGGAAGCTGTTTATTCCCATAAACAGATAGGCTGCCGAGTCCACGTCCACGTAGTCGGCCAGCTCCTGTCTGTCGTAGGACAAAGAGCGGATATAGCTTGCGCCGAAAGAGCGGTAGTAATCCACGAAAAGGCTTTTGTCTACCGTCAGGCTTCCCCACAGGATTTCAAACATATCGTGATTTGCCGCGCCGTATTTGACAAACGCCCGCAAACCTTCCTTTTCCTTTTCAAGACGTGTGGTGCAGTTCTTTTTGAGCAGCGCTTCGTTTATTGTATCCTTGATTTCGCGCTGTACGTCCTCCATCAGGCAGCGGTAGAGGGCTGTTTTGTCGTCGAAGTAAATATAAAACGTGCCGACGGCGGTATTGCTCTCGCGGCAAATGTCGGTTATGGACGTCTGATAAAAACCGTTCTTGGAAAAAAGCTTGCGCGCGGCTTTCAGAATCTTGTCCATTTTGCTTTTGCCGAGCTTTGTTTTGGGTTGTGTTACGCCTTTGATTTCGGAATTGTTCATGTTTTAAAACCTTAATTTTTTGCTTTGAAAACACTTTTTTGTTTTTGCCGTGTATATAATAATACTTCCCGTTCAAAAAAGCAAGCGATTTGTGAATCTTTTTCATATTCAAAACAAAAAGTTCTTTAATCGGTTTCGGGCAGGCGAATAAAAATGAAAAAATCACCGTGCCGTTATTTTTTAAACGGTTGACTTTGCCTGACGGCGAGGCTATAATTAAATCGATAAAAAAATATCGATTTAATCTTATCGATAAGCCGTGTATTTAAAAAACAGGGGATTTTTTCAAAGAAAACGGGCAATAATTAACAAATCCATGCGTTTTCATTTTTAAAATCCGTTCGCCCCGTTGACAACGGTTGGTTGTTGGGCTAAAATATACGCGCAAATATGAGGATTGTTCATAAATGAAATCGTTTCATATTTGCGGTTTTTAAGAGCAATATATTTAAAAGGAGATAAATATGAATTACTCGGAAATCAAAATCGGTCAAAAGGCATCGGTCACCAAGACCTTCAAGGACGAGGACGTAAGAAAATTCGCCGAAGTCAGCATGGACGTCAACCCGATTCATCTGGACGACGAATACGCGAAAAAGACCGTTTTCGGTCAACGCATCGTGCACGGCATTTTGACGTGCGGACTTATTTCCGCAGTGCTTGCCAACAAGCTTCCCGGAGAGGGAACTATTTATCTGGGGCAGGAAGTGAGATTTACGTCGCCCGTGCTTTTGGGAGACACAATCACCGCCGAGGTGGAAGTCGCGGAGATGAGAGACGACAAACACATAATCAAGCTCAACACCGTCTGCAAAAATCAGGACGGCAAGGTGGTTGTCTCCGGCGTCGCGACCGTAAAACACGACTAATCTGAACAGGAGTATCGTTTAGAAATGGACAAGGTTTTTAAATACGAGTTATTCAACAAGATGATAAGGGATTTCGCGGTCAACGAGGTCAAGCCTTTGGCTCACGAGGTTGACGAGCAGGAGCGTTTCCCTTACGAAACCGTCGAAAAGATGGCAAAGCTCGGACTCATGGGCATAATCGTGCCCAAAGAGTACGGCGGCATGGGCGGAGATTACAAAATGTATATCAAAGCCGTGGAGGAGCTTTCCAAGGTCTGCGCCACGACGGGCGTTATACTTTCCGCGCACACCTCGCTGTGCATTGCTCCGATTATGGAGTACGGCAACGAAGAACAAAAGAAAAAATATCTGCCTAAGCTTGCGTCGGGAGAGTGGCTGGGCGC
>ENA-OOZQ01002264-OOZQ01002264.1-human-gut-metagenome-genome-assembly--contig:-NODE-2264-length-10260-cov-1.672611_pt1 | contig 10260 bp, 11 predicted proteins | sample MGYA00241188_ERZ501399 | MGnify/ENA primary metagenome ERZ501399 (study PRJEB25962, sample SAMEA2042658) | human gut metagenome | biome: human gut; feature: human-associated habitat; material: faeces... | reverse complement strand
TCTCTTCATCTGACTTTCCTGTAGCTTTCTGCGTTTCTTTCTCTTTGTTATCCGTGCTTTCCGTTGTAAATGCTATAACAGAACCACTGCTTTGCGTCTCTTTATTATCAGAAACAATGTAATTATTATTCTTTTCTATCATACCTGCAATTAAAAGAACAGCAGCTGCAACTATAAGACCAGCTCCAAAACCTCTTATATAATATCTGAACTTCATTGTTGTTTACCACCTTTATACAGATTAATCACAAGCCTTACTTCGCCAACTCCCATATTAAGTTTCTTAGCAATTTCCTTAACAGATACACCGGATGCATTCATCTGGAGAATTCTTTCATTATTCGAATATTCTTTATTAAGACTGTCTGCCTGTGTATTAATTCTGTCTTCAGCATTCTTAGCTTTCTGATTGCTTTTCTTTACTAATGCTGCAAGCCTTTCCTTTGCTATATCCTTTGTATCTTTACCAGACTTAACCGCCTGTTCATATGCCGGTTCTTTCCCATCATCTGTGCGGTCCTGTTCATGTTCTTCTGACATGACTGCATTATCAGACATATCAGAAGTTCTTCCACTAATCTGTTCAACCTGCTTTTTTGCATAATTAACATCTTTAACTGTTGTCTTTACTTCTTTTGATTTTTCATTAAGCATGTCATACAAAAAAACAGCTTCATTATGATTTCTGTTAATCTCACCAAGCACACTCTCTGCATATTCATTCATTTCAAGAATCTTGGTGTTAGATATCTTATCAAGTGCAGCTTCCGTTTTTTCAGACAGACCACTTATCTGCTGCTTAATAACCTCATCAACCTGATGTTTTACCATATCAAGCTGTGCCTGTGTCAGTTCCGATTTAGCACTGCTCTCCACATTCTCTTTATCATCTCCAAAACTCATAACAACGCTGACAACAACACATATTACGCCAGCCGCTATAAGAAATATTTCTGTTGCGACCATTATATCCTCCACACCTCATTGTTTCATATCTTTACATCAAAATCAGCACTTCCCTGTCCTTTTACAAAGACTTTTCCATCAGATTTCTTTTTCTTCCGTGAATTTCCTTCGCCGGAATATTCATTATTACTCTTATCCTTGGCATCATATTTACCAGTTTCATTATCAGCATTATCCTTCTTATTAACCTGCTGTGAGTGAACATTGATGTCCTTATGAACCTGCTGCGTTATAGTCTGCTGCTCTGTCATAGGCCTGTTTTCAGCATTATACTGTGATTTGGCAACATTGTTCTGCTGTTGTATCATTGCAAATTCCACCGGTTTAATAACCATATTCTGCCTCCTGTATCAAATGTGTCTAAATTGGCGCACTTTTTATATCTGCACCCTCTTTAACAAACTGACAGTAATCATATTTCTGTTTAAGAAACATGCACTGGTCACCAAATGTAAGTTTAACACCAGCATACGCTGCATCACTTACTTTAATGCATGCATGCTTTTCTTCACCTATCTGACATCTTAATTCTTCAAGCTCTTTCTTTTGTTTATTAATCTCCTGTTCAAGCATTATGACATTGCGCATTGTTTTCATCTGTAATTCGTGCTTTGCTTCATCAAGCCCACCCTCTGAATCCTGTTTCTTTCTTAACGCATTAAGAAGTTGGTTAAGCTGTATCTTATTATCGCCCAGTTTCCCAAGGCTGTTCTTTAATTCATCTACTCTTCGTTTCATTGACGGATCTACTCCAACGCCAACAGATGTGTTTGTTCCCATGGCATTTCCTTTTGTCTTAGCCTCTATCATATTAACAGCCTTAACATCTCCGCCTATTATAAGTCCGTTACGCCCTGAAGCCTTAATTGTACTCTTAGCTGTAACTTTGCTGTGCAGAATTGAATCCGCTTCGATACTTCCACCTGCTGATACATTTTCCGCACTCTCTATGAATTTGGATACAATATTGCCGCCAGCCTTGACAACAGCCCTTGTCATTCCCTGGATTCCTCTGTTAAATGTAATATTTCCCCCTGCTATTACTGTAGCCCCTTCCACAATTCCACTCACAGTAATATCTCCTGTTGCTTTAACAGTAAATCCTGCAAGAACATTGCCTTTAACTACAACATCACCTTCATAGTCAATATCTCCTGTGGAATTATCTACATTCACTAGTTCCAATACATTTGAAACAAATATCTTATCATTCTCAAGTATGACATGTCCGCTTACCTGTGACATAAGCTCTGTTCCATCCTCAGACTGTGACAGATTTCTTCCATACCTGAATATTACATGCTTAACTTTTCTTGGAGGAACTCTCCTTCCAAGAACATCTATTCCGTCATCTCCCCTGTCTTCTTTATGAAGTACAGCAACAACATCACCTTTGTTAACATGATTAATATTCTCAAGTGTATGAAAATCAACTGTTCCATCGTCATTCATCTTAGGGCGTGGTTTCAGTTCTGTATTAAACTTATATTCAATATATCCGTCGCTTCCATCTCTTGGCTGTGTACCGACAGCAATCTTATAAGCCTCTCCATATTCTCTATGGCTTAATATCTGTTCTATAATCTGATTATCTATACCATGTTTCACACCAAGATACTGAAGATCCTTAATAATCTCTCCTGAAGTAAGTACGCCTCCTCCAACAAACGGTGGATAGAATACAGCTTCAACTTTCATGCAATCTGCACTTATCCTGTAATCCCCGAATTCAGAATACTGATGTACCTTCTCATCTGAAACCTTAAGTTCCGTCTTCGTACTGCTCCCTGCCCTGACTGCCTGTGCCAGCTTAGACGTGTCGCATTCAATCTTTTTCTTATCAAGATAATACATAACATCGTCTATATTTGCAGTTCTGCCTCCATTCTGTGGCGGATATACTATTATATATAACCCATCGTTCCTTGAATCAAACTGAAAATACCCTGTTCTACATCCTTCCACCATATGCTGTAACCCCTTTTACATACTTATATTAAAGAGAAAATACATAATCACCAAGTATTTTCTTCATCTTATTCAATGCTTTCGTATGAAGCTGTGACACCCTTGACTCTGACACTTCAAGTGTGAGACTGATTTCTTTCAATGTCATATCTTCATAATAATATAAAACAACAACACTTCTCTCTTTCTCAGTGAGAGAATCTATTGCTCTGACCATCATTTTCTTAAGTTCTTCTTTTTCTATAGCTTCCTCTGGCTGGTCAAAATGTGAATTACCAGCAGACTCCATCTTAACCTCACTGCCTGCCTCTGTATATTCATCAAGTGATATAAGATTAGATGCTTTCATCTTTCCCTGCCAGTCCGCCAGTTCATCTATCGTAATCTCTAATTCAGCAGCAAGCTCCTCATCACTTGCTATATGACCTGTTTCGCTTTCTATCTTTGCCATAGCAGCTTCAATTCTCTTCTGCTTCTGTCTTAGAGATCTTGGTATCCAGTCCATCTTTCTTATCTGATCAAGAATCGCGCCCCTTATCCTTAAGCTGGCATATGTCTCAAACTTAACATTCTTGCCATAATCAAACTTATCAATTGCATCTATAAGTCCAAATATTCCATATCCAACAAGATCATCATATTCCACATTATATCCAAGATACATATTGAGTCTTCCAGCAACCAGCTTAACAAGCTGTGCATACTCAACTATCAACTCATCCCTGTATTCTGCACTACGTGTGGATATGTAATTCTTCCACAGTTTATCTCTGCCTGCCTCATCCATGGTCAGTGCCCCCAATTAATAAAATATACTCAGATAATAACACAAAATCTGCCCAAATGCTACAATTATTCTTGCTGGGCAGATTCCTCCATATTAGATACATCTTCTTTTTCTTCGTCAGATGCTTTTTGTTTATTCTCTTTCTTTTCTGCTACTTTATTAAGTGCAAATCTTATAAGCATTCCGCATATATAAAATGCAAGCATAACACATATAAGTATCCACATAAAATTAACCAGTGTATATCTGTATTTTATCATGATAACACTGGTTATAAAACCTGCCAGTAATGTTATTATGGCTGGTACATTTCTGAACTTATTCACAAAGCCTCCACTCGTAACAATTATGTACCACTAAAATCATATTGTTTTTAGTGGTTTCCCTACCGCTTTAATAACATAGTCTCCTGTTTCCGAATAAAATTCCACTGTTCTTCCAAAGTTTTCTCCGCAGTCCTGAGAAAGTATACTTATATTAAGGCTTTTTAGCTTTGCCTTAACCGCAATAACATTGCGTTCTCCTACCCTCAACGCTTCACTATTAGATCTGTTTGCAAACATCTGAGCCCCACCGGCAATCTTTGCAACAATTCTTGTATCAACCGCTCCCAGTGCTTTCATCTGTCTTATAAGTTCATCTATGCCAGTATCTGCAAATTTAGCAATATTAGAATTATTTCTAAACTGGGTACTATCCGGTAACATACAGTGAAGAAGTCCACCTATTTTCGTTACCGGATCATATAATGCAACTCCTACACATGAACAAGTCCAAGTGTAGTGAGTGCATCAGGACATTTGCATGCCTTTAAGTCAGCCATGCCAACCTTTATCATGTTTCCCATAATCGTTACTCTTTCAAATATATCTTTTACACACCTAAAGATTCTAACAATTTGTCATATGACTCCAGTTCTGGAATCATAAGAAAATATCCATTAACAAAATCCAGTTCACCAAACTGTGACTGTATAAGTAGCAGTTTGTCACCATATTTACCAAATTCTGAAGCTGGAACGCTAAGCAATGCTCCTATCATATCTATTGTCATTTCTGGAACAGTAGATACCATCTTGAGGTTAGTAAGCTTAGAAATTGCTGTAAGATACGAACCCGATACAATATTACCTATTTCATTAAGAGCAGACATTTCCATGTCATTAAACTGAGTATCTGCCTCAATACCTGACTCTGTATCCTGCATCATAAGTGTATTAACAAGATGATGTGCTGATTTTGTATCAAAAAGGAACATCATCATTCCATACACATCCCCCTCAAATCCAAGCATAATACCAACTACTGTCTGATCTTCGTCTCCCATTATATCTGATATTTCATTAAAAGGAACAAGTTCAACCTTAGGTACTGACATATCCATCTTTTGGTTGAGCATCTTCGATAATGCAGTTGTTGCATTTCCTGCACCTATATTACCTATTTCTTTTAAAACATCATACTGAATATCATCAAGCTGATTCAAATCAATTTTTGACATACCTTCACCTCAAACACTAATTATTTTCTACAATAAGGCTTACAATATCCAGAAGTGAAATCAGTTCCCCATCTTTCTTTCCTATTGCATTAATATAGTTAGCTGCCGCATCATCATTGGTTGATCTGCTTATACGCTCTATATCTTCTTCTTCAAGTGTAACGACCTCTTTAACCTGGTCTACTATAACACCAATCGAAGCCCCCTCAACCTTTACTATTATAAATCTTGTTTTATCTGTAAGCTCATCCGGCTCTAATCCAAGTTTAAGTCTCATGCTCATAATTGGACAAATCTCGCCTCTTAGGTTAATAACACCTTTATAATATGACTGTGTTTTAGGCACTCTTGTTATGTTCTGGCTTCTTACAATATTGTCAATATATTTGATATCAATTCCGTACTGCTCATTACCTATCTTAACAACAATATACTGTACAGAAGTTGTTGATTCTGAATTCTTATCTTCTATAGCATTAACATTCTCCATTATCCGTTCCTCCTCTATACAAGTGTATTGGCATCGATGATAAGTGCAACTGAACCATCACCTAAGATTGTAGCACCACTTATCATGCGGTTAATATTAATGTACTTACCAAGTGACTTAATAACAATTTCCATCTGGCCAATAAGATTATCTACAACAAGTCCGGCAAGCTTATCTCCCTTACGGACAATTACTATAACTATATTGTCAGACTCTTCCGGTTCGCCAGGTACATCAAGAAGTTCTCTTAATCTTATAAGAGGAATTACATTGCCTCTAAGATTAATAACTTCCTTAGCATGAACATATTTAATCTCGCTTACCGGTACATCTTCAATTGTCTCAATTGAGCCAAGTGCAATAGCGTATTTTTCTTCTCCAACTTTAACCATAAGTGCCTGAATAATAGCAAGTGTAAGTGGAAGTCTTATACTGAATGTACTGCCTTCTCCATATTTAGTCTTAACCTCGACATCTCCACCAAGAGCTTCAATCTTTGATTTTACAACATCAAGACCAACACCTCGTCCGGATACATCTGTAACTTTATCTGATGTTGAAAAACTTGGCTTAAACAGAAGATCAATTGCTTCTTTTTCTGTAAGCGCATCTGCCTGCTCCTGAGTAAGGTTTCCTTTTTCAACAGCTTTCTGTTTAACCTTCTCTACATCAATACCATTACCATCATCTCTTACTTCTATGACAACATTGTTGCCCTCCTGATATGCATCAAGCCATATAGAACCAACCTCTGGCTTGCCTCTCTCAGCTCTTATCTCTGCGCTTTCAAGTCCATGGTCAGCAGAATTTCTTAACAGATGCATAATAGGATCACCTATCTCATCAATAACTGTTCTGTCAAGCTCTGTCTCCTCACCTGACATATAAAGTTCCATCTTCTTTCCAAGTTTCTTGTTGAGATCTCTTATCATTCTTGGATACTTGGCAAATACACTCTCAATAGGCATCATCCTAACCTTCATAACTGACTCATGAAGGTTAGTTGTTACTCTTTCAAGATATTCAATCTGTTCACCAAATTTCTGATTAACAGATGTTGTACCATCTTCTGATACACTGGCTGATACAAGCCCGTTCTTTGCAATAATAAGTTCGCTGACAAGATTCATAAGAACATCAAGTTTTTCAATGTCTACACGTACTGTGTGGCTCACTGTTTTGCCTGCCTTATTATTGTTAGCTGCAGGAGCCTGCTTCTTTGCCGTCACTGATGCAGATGGTTTTGTCTCTGACTCATCCTTCTTTTCTTCCTGCTTTGGTGTATCCTGCTTCTCTTCTTTATCATCTTCATCTGCAAAAGGAGTTGTTATAGCCTCTCCTGCAGCATCTTTAATTTCCGAAACATTCTTGATTATTCCAACTATTGATTCATAACTTTCTTCCGTTACAACAACAATGCTGAAATCAAGCTCGAATTTCTCATCTTCAATATCCTGTGCAGATGGCTCTGATTTGATAATATCACAATGACCTTCAAGATTCTTAAATACAAGAAATGCTCTAGCTGCCTTAAGAATACAGTTTTCATCAACACTTACTTTAATGATGAACACATTCATCTTCTTCTCAATTGCTTCGTTAACAGCATTCTTTTCAAAATCAGCAAATACCATGTTATTATATCTGGCATAAGTACCTGCAACATCTGTGCTTTCTTCTTTCTTCTCTTCTGCAGGAGCTTCTTCCTTATTAGCTTCCTCAGGTAATACTCCCTTATCTTCATTATTAACTATAAATGAGTTAAGTGCCTTAATTATTGGCTCATTATCATCAGTTCCTTCATCAGAAGTCTCCTGGATATTATTAACATACTGCTCTAATGCATCAAGACACTGGAACAATACATCTACCATTCTTGAATCAACTTTAATATTACCATTGCGGACCTCTGAAAATACATTTTCCATATCATGAGTAAGATTCTGCATTCTCTTATAGCCCATAGTTCCAGCCATACCCTTGAGGGAATGTGCAGCTCTGAATATTTCGTTAATTGTATCACTGTTATCAGGTTCCTTTTCAAGAATCATGATACCATCACTTAAATTCTGCAAATGTTCATTAGATTCGTCGATAAATATCTCTAAATACTGGCTTACATCCATCTTAAGATACCCCCACATTCTTCGTTATAGTTTCTGCAATTTTATTCAACGGAACAACCTCATCAACCAGTCCTGTCTGTGCTATAGCCTTAGGCATGCCATATACAACACAGCTATCTTCATCCTGAGCTATAACATGAATTTTCTTATGGCTGGCAGAAAGAGTTTTTATTCCTTCCGTACCATCTGCTCCCATTCCTGTAAGGACAACACATGTAATCTCATCATAATTACACTGTACAAGTGACTTATACATAACATTGGCACATGGTCTTAAGCCATCTATAGGAGGCTCGTCATTAAGCTTTATCACATACTCAGATGCTTTCTTGACAACCTCGATATGTTTTCCTCCTGGCGCAATATATACCCAGCCTTTCTGTATAACATCACCATCTGCCCCTTCCTTAACATTAATATCACTTATTTCGTTAAGTCTGGCTGCTAAGGATGCTGTAAACCCTGCCGGCATATGCTGTACAAGTACCACTCCGGCATCCAGATTCTTAGGAAGCATTGGTATTACCTGTTGTAATGATTTTGGTCCACCTGTTGAGCAGGCAAGTGCAACAACCTTCTTACTGCCACTTTTAATATTGGTAAATCTTGATGGATTAACCTTTGGAGGAATTGTATCATTAATCTCATTCCTGCGTCTTAAAGCAGATATTGCATCAATAGAAGCTTTTTTCTCCGATGGAATTAATGATGATGTCCTTCCTGATGTAAGCCTGCTGCCAGAATATCCCGACGGCTTTACACCTGTAGCTGACCTTGTCCTTTCCACAGACGCTTTGGAACTTGTTGCAACATTAAGCATATCATGTATACGCTTTTTAAAGTCATTGCCCTTAGTTTCAAAATAATTCTCTGGTTTGGTTACAAAATCAAATGCTCCATATTCAAGAGCCTGAATAGTTTCTTTTGCGCCTTCTTTTGCTACTGTACTTACAACAATAACAGTCTGCTCAATATGATTCTTTTGCAGCTTCTGTAATAATTCCAGCCCGTTCATCTTAGGCATATTAATATCAAGAATTATTGCACTGTACAGATTAGGATTAGATACAATCAAATCAAATCCCTCAAGTCCGTCTTTTGCAATAGCTGCGACCTCATACTCATTACCTTCGTTTATTATATCAGATATAACCCTTCTCATGAGTGCAGAGTCATCTATGACAAGTATTTTTTTTGCCATATTACAGCCCCCTTTCTTTCTTGCGAATCATTCTTTGCTGGGCAAAAACGTATTTAACAATATCCTCCGTATCTTCCTTCTGCATATTCACAAACTGAAGTCTGCTGTCATATACGCTGTCAGAATTCTGATTGCGCATTGACATTACAACCTTTGCCATCAGCTTCATATATCTGCTTCTGTCCCCTACCTGTATTGGAAAACTTACATTAACAATCGAATCCGCATCATATTGTTTCTTTGAAAAAAGTCTCAGTCCGCCACCGCTTATGTCAACAATTATTCCTTTATCTTCCGGCATGACAAAATTATCCGGCAATTTTCCGGTTACATCAAAAATCTTCCGTTCTTCATCTGTCAGCGGTATAATATCTGCATCAATAGTGCATTTCAGCCTGTAGAATTCCCTTCTCTGGAACTTTACAAGTGCTGTTTCAGGTCTTAATTCAACTGTAAATATATTTCCCTCTTTTCCTCTTGATTTTACAGTACAGTCAGATTTATAAATGTAATTACCTGTATAAAAAAAAGCTTCTATCAAAGTTCCAACTTCAAGCACTATCATTTTTCCCTGTCTTGAAGGCATCGTACAGATAATAGTCTCATCATTGATATCCATTATCTGGCTTACAAGCATTTCTTTTGTTTCTCCGTTCTCTTTTATACGCCTGCTCTTTTTAAATAATTCAACCTTCCCACCTACAACAAGCTGTTCGAACATTCCCGCACCTCATTTCCTCTTAATCACATATTCTTTGCAAATACAGACCTTAGATATCCTCTTATGCCTCTCTTATGAACAGGAACATCTGCGCCTTCTGACATCAGCCGTGTTGCTATTTCTTCAAAATGCCTTGACGATGTGGCATTTGGAAATATCATAGAGACCGGTTTCTGCTTCATAATTGCTTTTTTAATATTATTATCCTGTGGAACCGCACCTAAATACTGCATATTAATTTCAAGGAATTTCATAACCACAACATTAAGCTTTTCATACAGGCTTCTACCCTCAGCTTCAGAATCAACTCTGTTAGCTATCATCTTAATTGTTGTTTCATCTTTTTTGAAATTCTCATTCATGCTTAATGCCTTAAGGAGCGCATATGAATCCGTTATCGATGTTGGTTCTGGTGTTGTCACAAGTATCGTCTCCGGGCTTGCGACAAGAAACTCCATAACAGCAGGAGATATTCCTGCACCGGTATCAATAATTATAACA
>ENA-OOZQ01002260-OOZQ01002260.1-human-gut-metagenome-genome-assembly--contig:-NODE-2260-length-10265-cov-1.427620_pt1 | contig 10265 bp, 10 predicted proteins | sample MGYA00241188_ERZ501399 | MGnify/ENA primary metagenome ERZ501399 (study PRJEB25962, sample SAMEA2042658) | human gut metagenome | biome: human gut; feature: human-associated habitat; material: faeces... | reverse complement strand
TAACATTGGGTTTGTGTTTTGAAAACTGCGTTCCTCTGATTTGTTAGTTGCTGAGAGCTGACATGATTTTAAACTAGCATATGTTTTGAATGTTGTGTTTTTCATGCAATATTGTAATAAAATTGCTATGTCATGTGCTGTTGAGTAGTGATTTGTATCGTGTTGTCCACTTGGGTTAGTAAAATGTGAATCTTTTAATCCTAAAGCATTAAGTTTAGCATTCATTCTTTCGGCAAATGCTGGTATAGAACCATCTATGGTAAGCAAGGGCGTTTGCTGCGTCATTTGCAGAATGTACCATAAGAACTCTAAGTAATTGGTCAACTGTAATTTGTTCATCTGTTTGAAGTGGTGCTACGCTGTATCCAGAGGGAATATTAGAAATTGCTTCATAAGGTACTGTGACTACATCATCTAAATTACAGTTTTCTATAGCTAAAATGGCTGTCATTATTTTTGTAATGCTAGCAGGTTCTAATTTTTCATTCATATTTTTTTCAAAAAGTACTTTTGAAGTTGAATTTTCTAATAGAATTGCAGAACCTGAAGTGATTGATGGCTCATTGTTGGATGCATGGGATTTTGTGGATATACAAAATATGAACAGTAAAAATAGCATTAAAAATGTATAAATTTTTTTGTTTTTCACTTTAATTCTCCTTTGTGTTTTATTTGTATATAATATATATCATTTTTTTACTTTTTTTTCAAGAAATTTTAATAGAATTTATTATAATATGAAAGGAATGTGAGTGTATGAAAAATTTTAATAAAAAGCAGAAAATAATTTTAATAGTAATATGTATAATATTGTTAGGTGCAATATTATATTATGTATATGGGAAAGAAACTCCAAGTATTAATAAAAATGAAATATTACCTTATGAAAATATTACAGATGATGATATGTCAGAAGAAAAAAATGTGCAAAATGAAAAAATAGATGAGGCAAAAATTGATAATATTATTATATATATAACAGGTGGAGTAAAGAAAGAAGGAGTATATGAATTACCTGGTGGTAGTAGAATTTCTGATGCTATAGAGCAGGCAGAAGGTTTAAAAGCAAATGCAGATACTAGTAGTATAAATTTAGCTTATAAATTAGAGGACGGTATGAAAATAAAAATACCATTGCAAGGTGAAAATGTGGAAAATAGTAATATAAATAGTACCGATTCATATATGACAAAGTCAAGTGGTTTAAATACTGAAAATTCAAGTGTTAATGCAAGTGCTGATTCAAGTAGTTCTGTGCAGAAAAAGCAACAAAAAATTAATATAAATAAAGCTACCCAGGAGGAGTTAGAAACTTTAAGTGGTATAGGTCCGTCTATTGCTAATAAAATTGTTCAGTACAGAAAAGAAAACGGCAGTTTTAAAAGTGTTGAGGATGTTAAAAATGTTAGTGGAATTGGAGATAATAAGTTTAATGAAATAAAGGATAGTATTGTAGTGAAATGAGGTTTTACAAATATTTGTAGATATGGTATAATATAAGAAGATAATTATTTTAGTAACTTTTTAATTAATTAATTGAGGAGGAAAAAATATGTTGGCAAAAGAAATCAAATTAGCAAATATTAAAAAACAGAAGGATGTAATTGAGGCAGGATTAAGAGAATTATTTAGTAACCCAAGAGGACGGCTTGAATTCAAATTTGTGGGTGATGTTTGCCCAGAAGTAGTTAGTTGGTTTGAGGCAGAAGGAATTAATGTAAGAAGGGTTACAGTTCCAGAATTAATAGCCAAAAATGATGGACTACCAACTTGGATTTTTTCAGCTGTAGATGTGGAGATTTCAGAAGAGGAATGGAATGTTGAAGAAAAGAGAAGAATATGTGTTGATAAAATTTTTCATTAGTCAACATTAAATAAGGGACTTGCATTTGCAGGTTCCTTTATATTAGTTAAAATATTTCTTTTTTCGAATTTATTCGTTTCTTTGATTAAATCAGTGTATTTTTCAAACATTTGTATTTCACTTTCTTGTATGAAATTTGTATAAAAAATAGTACTTGCTGTTTTTAGCAAGTACTTTAATATATGGTTGCGGAGGATGGACTCGAACCATCGACCTTCGGGTTATGAGCCCGACGAGCTGCCAACTGCTCCACCCCGCGATGTAACAATTTCTATTATAAGTCTAAAAAGCTATTTTGTCAATACTTTTAAAGGAATTTAGTAAAATTTGTAGATTTTTAATTATAATATATTATATGTTCGTATAAAAAATTTATTACTATTTTTTAAATATATTAAAAAAATTTTGCTTAAAAGGTAATTAAAGTGTGTGGATTTCGGGATTATTAATTTATATTATGTTGTATTAAAATCGTAAATATATCAAAACTTAATTGCAAAAAAATTCCAAAAATGAGTCAATTGTTGAAATTTGGTAATATTATTGAATTATTGTAAAAACAATGGTATAATTAATATGTAAACTGATATTAGTCAGTATAGTCAGTTAAGCCATATTAACAATAAAAACATTAAGGAGGAAACTACTATGGCAAAAGCAACAATTGTACGTTTTGATGAGATTAGAAAAGATAATACACACATTTTTCGGATTATAGAGCCGAGAAATTCGGATCTTATAGAATCCGTAAATGATCATCTTTGTGTAGCATCATTTGAAAATGGAGAAGTAACTATTTGGCCATCACTTGGCCTTCATATGAAAAATTTTGCGGAGCTTATTGCAGGTTGCTTTGATGAAAAATCAAATTTTGCAACGGAACTTTTTAAAGGATATGATGTACCACACCATAAAAGGTTTACTTCAATTAAATTTGATTTTAATAGTATTATTATTACTGTAACAAATGAAAATGCTGATGCAGATAAAATCTTCGATGAGTGGAAGGCAGCATTTGAGCAAATGCAAGCAAATGCAGAAAAACGCCGTTTGGAACTTGAAGCTATGAAAACTCCAGAATAATTGTACTAAAAGAGCAAAACAATTGAATCAACCATGAAAATATGGAAAGGAACTTCAAAAATGGCATAACAAAGACTATGGCTATGAGGGAGATGACGTTGTCAATCCCGTAATACTGATGTTAGCAATAATTATTGCAAAGCAAAAGGCATACCTTTAATGAGGTATGTTTTTTGTGATGGTGTGCCAGGGGCATGGTATTAATTACTGGTGAAAGTTCAGCCACAGCTATTTACTGCTAAGTGTAGTGAACTATTAGTCGAAAATAGTAATGTTGGAATGAAGGAAGTGGTGTAGAAAAAGTTATTTATTTTTTTATATTAAAAATTTTAGTTTAAAAAGTAATTAAGATATATGTATTTAAGAATTATTAATTTATATTATATAGTATCGAATTTATAAAGATATCAAAATATAATTGTAAAAAAATTCCAAAGTACAGTGAAAAATATTGTAAAATATTGAAGTTTGTGTTGATATATGATATAATATATGGAAACTAAAATGAAGTTTTATAGTTAAATCACAAAGTAAAATTTAGAGATATAAGTTTTACTAAAAGTTTATTTTGATTATGAATTATCAAGAGAAAAAGGAATGGGAGGAAAAAATATGAGTTATTATGCAATAATTAATTTTTTAGCAGTATCAGTTTTTGTAATTTTGTTAATAATGGTTTCCTCAAATGGAAAGTTTAGTAAAAGAGCACGGAAAGGTCTTAAATTTGCTTTTCTATTAGGAATATTTGGAATTGTAGGAGAATGGGTAGGATATATATTACAAATAGAATTTGTAAATTACGAAAAAATACAATCAATAGTTATTTTAACAAAAATAGTTAAATTTTGCATAATACCATTAATACCATTTTTTATTTCGAATGCAGTTTTTGAGATAAGAGGAACATTAGGAAAAGGGTATGAGCATATAAAGAATTATTTAATTATATATGAAATAATTATTTGGTTGGCATTTTTAACGTATCAAGTAAGTGACAATTATTTTATAATATATATTTTTTATAATATTAGCTTTATATTAGTTACTATGTATATGTTTATAAATGCATTCTTATTTTGTAAATATTATCAAAATAAAAATGAAATAGAACTAGCAAGTATAATGTTATTTATAGTAATATCTGTTTTTCTACAAATAGTGAATTCTGGGATAGAGTTTATATGGCTTGTAACAGCTTTATCTGATATGTTTATTTATATATATTATTATGAACTTATTCAAAGTATAGATGGATTGACTACTTTGCTAAATCATAGAAGTTTTAAGAATTATAAATTAAATATGGAAGATGAAAAGTGTGTAGTTATAATTCAAGATATAAATGACTTTAAAAAAATAAATGATTTGTGTGGACATGTTTGTGGAGACAAAATATTGATAGATGTTTCCCGGATTATGAAAGAACATTACCAAAAATATGGCAGGGTTTACCGCACAGGTGGAGATGAATTTACAGTAATAATGGAGAAAAATCTTGAAGATGCTAAAAAAATTACTGAAGAATTTATTAAAAAAGTCGAAGAAAAGGTAATTATAAAAAATTATATCGAGCAGGATTATATTATGGAAAGTATAGAGAAATTGTTAGAAGAATTACCAGAAGTCTTAAGTATTTCTTATGGAATTTCACGATATGATCTAGCAAATAAAGAAAAACATGATTTGGAACAAGTTATAAAAGAAGCAGACAAAGAGATGTATTATTACAAGAGAAAAAGAAATCAAAATAAATAATGTGAACAAAAAAACTATCGTAGTAGATAGTTTTTTTGTGTTTATAAAGAGCTTAAAGAAATTCTTAGAAATGATTATAAGTAATAAGTTTTATTTGAAATTTGTGTGTAATATTAAAAATAAAGATTTATGCACTTGACAAAGATGAGGATAATTAAATATAATGTAGATGTAAAAATAATAAGGAAGGATGATTGTAAGTTGCAAATATATGGAATAGATTTGAAAGTATATTTTTTGCTTTTTATAATATATGCAGTAATAGGCTGGTGTATGGAAGTTATTTGTAAATTAATACAGTATAAGAAATTTGTAGATAGAGGATTTTTAATAGGTCCATATTGCCCAATATATGGTGTAGGTGCTCTTTTAATAACATTTTTCTTAAATAAATATGTGCAAGATCCAGTTGTGTTATTTGTAATGGCTGTTGTTGTGTGTGGAATTTTGGAGTATTTAACAAGTTATTTTATGGAAAAAATTTATCATGCTAGATGGTGGGATTATAGTAGCAAAAAATTTAATATTAATGGAAGGATATGTCTTAGTAATTTAATTGCTTTTGGTATTTTAGGAATGTTTATAATGTATATATCTAATCCATTTTTAATTGGGCAATTAGAAAAGCTACCATCTTTATGGTTGAATATAATATTTTGGAGTGTTTTATCTATTTTTGTTATTGATAATATTGTATCAGGAATTATTAATAATAGCATAAAGACAACGACAAAACAACTTGGTGAAAAAATGGATAATACAGAGGAGATTACTAAAAAGGTTAGAGAGATATTACAAAAGAAATCTGCTTTACATAGAAGATTAATAAATGCATATCCAAAAATTCAGGCTGTTAAATTTAAGATAAAAGAAAAAACTAGGAAAATAAAAGAGCAAATAGAGGAACAAAAAGAAGATATAAAAGACAAAATAGATGAATTTAAGCTAGATAAGAAATAGTAGATAACCAAAAAAGGAACCATCGGTTCCTTTTTTGGCATAGATAATAATTATAACAAGTTTTCTACATTATCTTCGAAAGTTAAAACTTTCAGAAGATCCTGTATACTAAGTAATTCTACGATTTCGAGAATGTGCTCATAATCGAAGTCGTACCGTACTAATAGCTCAGGGAGAGCTGCAAAAATGATTTCATTTTTAATAGTAACGGTTGGTCTGGTTTGGCCAGAAACACAAGATTTTGTTTTTATCCGGACAAAAATTGGAACTAAATCGTTACTTTCTACAGCTACAGATGTTTTGTCAAGGATAATGTCTTTTAATTTATTAATCTCTTTTACAGTACAACTGTAGACATCTCCATCAATAAATTCAACATAGAATTTATTATTCTTTTTTGTTACTGTAATATTATCCATATTACTTCCTCCTTAATACTTTAGTGTGTTTTTTCCCTGTATGAGGAATTATATAAAAACTATAAATATATTATAACAATATTTACATAAAAAGTCAACAATTATTATTGCACTTTTTTGGTATATTTATTAATAATATAATCCTTGATATAGATTTTGTTCTGCCATTGATTTATCAAATCCATTTAAAATCCATTTTTTATGCAAGTTCCAATCAGGAGCAATTAGTAAATCTTTAGGAGCATCACCAGAAATACGGTGAATAATTATTTCTGGAGAAATGTGGGTAATAATGTATGATAGATTTTTTAAATAAAAGTCTAGGCTAATAGGTGTGTATTTACCAGAATAATACCAATTTGCTAAAGTAGTATTTTTTATAACATATGTAGAATGAATTTTTAGCCCTTGAATATTATGGTTATTTAAAAATGTAACTGTATTTTGTATATCATTTTCAGTTTCATTAGGTAATCCTACCATAATGTGTGCAATACAGTCTATATTATATTTATTTAAAATTGAAACGGCATTTGTAAAATCTTTAGATGTATATCCACGACAAATTAAGTTTCCTGTATCATCATTTGAAGTTTGTAAACCAAGTTCAGCACATACATAATAGTTATTACTATAACTTTTTATTAATTTTGCAATATCTTCATTTATGCAGTCTGGACGTGTGGCTATAGAAAGTCCTACAATTCTATTATCAATTAAAGCAGAATCATATTTGGCTTTTAGGTTAGGAATAGTATCGTAAGTATTTGTGAAATTTTGAAAATATGCAATAAATTTGTTTGCACGATTGGCTTTGTAACTTGAAAAATAGTTTAAGACTTGTGATTTTATGGATTCTGTACTGCTTGGTATGTGATTGCATGAAATATGTTCGCCAGATCCTCGTTCACTACAAAAAATGCATCCAGATGTTCCTTTTGTTCCATCACGGTTTGGACATGTAAAGTTGCCATCTATGCATATTTTTAAAGTTCTTTCTCCAAATTTGTTTTTTAGATAGTTGTTTAAATGTCTATATCTTTCTGATTGTTGTAAAGAGTTCATTTTATATCTTTCCTTTCAATTTTGTATTATATAAAATAAGTATTAAAATGTCAAAATTTCATAAAATACTTGCAAATAAAATATAATTAATATATAATGGAGAAAATCCTAGAGATATAATTATATTTCTAGTTGCCTTTATTTAGAAAAGAGGTAGTATTATGAAAAAATTTTTATCAAATTACAAGTCAACAATAATACTTTTAGCTGCAATAATTGTTGGCGCGATCATTGGAATTATATTTCAAGAAAAAGCAGCAGTTTTAAAACCCTTAGGAGACCTATTTTTAAATCTATTACTGGTCATAATAGTCCCTTTAATCTTTTTAACAATTACAACATCAATAACAAAAATGAAAACGCCAAAAAGGCTAGGAAAAATCATGGTAACAATAATAGGAACATTTGTTGTTACATCAATAATAGCTGTATTTGTGGGATTTGCAAGTACATATTTTGTTAAATTAGTAAATCCAGAAGATGGTGAAAAAATAAAACAAGCATTAGAACAAGATGTAGGAAATGATGAAACAAGTGGAGAAGAAAAAGAAGATGAACCTACAATTGCTGAAAGAACAGTTAATTTATTAACAGTAAATGATTTTTCTAAATTGCTTTCAAAAGATAATATAATAGCAGTGTTAGTTTTCTCAATTTTATTTGGTGTTGCTATAAATATGGCTGGAGAAAAGGGAAAACAAGTAAAAGAATTTGTGCAATCTGCAAATGAGGTTGTTGCTAATATAGTAAAAATTATAATGTATTATGCTCCTATAGGTTTGGGATGCTATTTTGCAGCATTTGTAGGAAGTTTTGGAGCTTCTATTGCAGTTGGATATTTAAAAACGTTTGTAGTATATACAATAGTTGCAATTGCTTTTTATTTTGTAATGTATACAATATATGCGTGGATAGCAGGAGGAACAAAGGGAATAAGAGCATTTTGGAAAAATGCATTGCCATCAACATTAACAGCATTGGCTACATGTTCTAGTGCTGCATCAATTCCAGTAAATATTGAATGTAGTAAAAAAATGGGAGTGCCAGAAGATATAGCAGAGACAACAATACCTTTAGGAACGAGCTTTCATAAAGATGGTTCTATTATAGGTTCAGTATTTAAAATAATGTTTCTAGTTTGTTTATTTGGAACAAGTCTAGCTACAACTGGGGATGTAATGGGAGTTTTAGGTATTGCATTATTGGCTAATTTGTTGGTTACAGCTGTTCCAATTGGTGGTGGAACAATTTCTGAAATGTTAATTATAACAATGATGGGTTATCCAGTGGCAGCTTTACCTATTTTAACGATGATTGCTACAATAATTGATGCACCGGCAACGGCATTAAATGTTGTTGGAGATACAGTTTCTTCAATGATGGTGGCAAGAGTTGTTGATGGTAAAGATTGGATGAATAAGAGTGTTGAAGAATAAAAAAGGGTAAAAAAAGATATGATTATAGCTGAAATATCCAATTTTGGGTTTTGGCAGTAATCATATCTTTTTGTTCGTGGTGTTAAAATCCTATAATTTCTTGATATGCTTCTATAGCAAAGTGGTCTGTCATACCAGATATGTAATATAAAATGCAGTGATAAAAGTCTTTTTCATTATTTGAAGAAAATAATATAGTATTTTTGCAAAAAGTTTTATCACCAAAATCATAGAATAGATTTACAAACCCTTTAAAGCTATTTCCAAGTTTTGGGTAAACATGGCAAAGTTTGTTTAAACTTGTTTGTAAGTCTTTTGAATAATATGATTTTAGTATGTTGTATATTTCGTTTAGAACAACTTCAAAATATCTAATAGAAGGTTGAATTCTATCACAGAAATATATATTTTTATAATTAAAGGCTTTTAATTCGTTTAACAAGTTAAGATATTTATCTGAAAAACATAAGCCTTTTTCAAAAGAAGAGTTTGTACATAAATCGTACACTAATTCGTTTATTACATTAGTATTGTTTATGTTTTCAAAATTATTTAAGTTAAGCAATTTATGTAATTCATTAGAACAATTGTCTAAGATTCCAAGTGTTACGCTATCTTCAATGTCACGGCAAACATAAGAAATTTTATCAGAAATTTTTACAACACAGCCTTCCCATGTATATGGTGCAAATTGATTTAGTTTTGTATAATCTTTTAAATCAATAAAGTCGTTTCTAGGTCTAACAGAGTTTTCATCAATTTCACCACAATGTGAAATAATACCGTCTCTTACTCCATAAGTTAGATTGAGATTTTGCTTATAACTTTCAGAGTCTTCTAATAATTCTATATAATCTACAAAATCTAGTCCATTTTTTTCATGCCAAAAACTAATACCCAAATCACGCATAGAAATAGAAGATAAAATTTTTTCACCAGCATGACCAAAAGGACTATGGCCTAAATCGTGTGCAACGGCAATTGCGTGTGTTAAATTAGTGTTTAGACCTAGATATTGTGCGATTGTATGACTAATGGAATCAACATGTGTAACATGTTCGATTCTTGTGCAAATATGGTCATTGTCTGGAGAAAAAAATACTTGGGTTTTATGTTTTAGACGTCTATAAGCTGTAGAGTGGATTATACGTGTATAATCACGTTCAAAAATATCTCTTAAATCAGTTTCTCTTTGGTATAGAGGTTTAGTTCTTGAGATTATATTTTCCCAATTTGGATTATTGGGATTAGCTGAATAGTTGGAAAATTTTTTTGTTGAATTCATAATATCAATCCTTTCAATTAAATTGTGTAAAATAATTGTGTTCTGTTTTTTTTTGTAGTATAATTTTTTTAGTGAAATAATTATACTACAATTATAATTAGAAAGATAGTGAACGATACAAAATTTTAAAAATTTATATGTACGAAAGGAGAAAATGTGATGGGAAAGTTATTTGTAATAGAGGGGACTGATTCAAGTGGAAAACAAACTCAATTGGAAAAATTAAAAAATAGATTTGAAAAAGAGAATATCAAATATAAAAGTGTTAGTTTTCCAAATTATGAAAGCAATAGTTCTGAACTTGTGAAAATATATTTGAAAGGTGAATTAGGAGATGATCCAAAAAAAATAAGTCCATATATTGCTTCAACTTTTTATGCAGCAGATAGATATATAAC
>ENA-OOZQ01002253-OOZQ01002253.1-human-gut-metagenome-genome-assembly--contig:-NODE-2253-length-10276-cov-5.063790_pt1 | contig 10276 bp, 5 predicted proteins | sample MGYA00241188_ERZ501399 | MGnify/ENA primary metagenome ERZ501399 (study PRJEB25962, sample SAMEA2042658) | human gut metagenome | biome: human gut; feature: human-associated habitat; material: faeces... | reverse complement strand
GCTTGAGGAGACCGAGAAGCAGGCGCGCCTGCTGCGCAAGGAGATATCCCGTACGGACAGCGTCGCCGGCAACCTCAGCTCGGCCCTGGAGCGCAACCGCACGCAGTATGCCGAAATGGTACGCGAGGCCTACCGCAACTATAAGCACAACAATTACCTGACCTACATTTTTTCGTCGCGCGACTTCACCGACGTCGCGAAAAAGATCACCAACCTGCGCGAAGTGGCTTCGATGCGCGAACGCAAGCTGCACGACATCGCCGCGCTTTCGGAACAGGTCGCCCGCGAGAAGGAGCTGCTCGACCGCCGCAAACGCTCGCTCGACTCGGTAACGCAAAACCTTACCGCCCAGAAACAGAAGCTCCAGCGCGATTCGCGCAACGCCCGGGCCAATATCCGCCAGATGTCGCAAAAGGAGAAACAGGCCCTGCAACGCAAACTGTCGCAGGAACAGCAGCTCGACGTGGCCATCAGCGAGCTGCGCAAACTCACCAAAGGCAATACCGAGGGTGCGTCGTTCTCGACCAAGACCACGGGGCTGAGGCTTCCCGTCACGGCCGGTTCGGTAAAACGCTACAAGGAAAACATGGCCGAGATCGCCGGCCCCAAGGGTGCGCACGTCATTTCGATCTACGACGGAAAGGTCGTCGAAATCAAGCGCAACCGTATCACGAACAAATACGACGTTTTCGTGGCTCACGGCGAATATATAACCTCCTATGCCAACATGGGGTCGATATGCGTTGAAAAGGGCCAGAAAGTGGCAAGAAACGAACAGTTGGGCACCATCGGCTCGTCGGTCAACATCATGACGATGGAAACCGAGTACAAACTGGTATTCGGCATCTACCCGCCGAACCCCGGCATGAAGCTCCGCGCTGAAAACTGCTTCAAACGGTAAACCCCGACGATAAACACCGAACCGGAAACCTTTCCGAACGATAAACACCGACAATAAATCCCGGATCGGAAAAACTCCGAATGGCAAACTCCGGCAACACACACCGAACCGGAAACCCCTCCGGACGACAACCCCGGCATGAAGCTCTGCGCCGAAAACTGTTTCAGACGGCGCCCCCAACCCCGAACTGTTTCTGGCGGAGTTCCCGCTAAATACCGTTTCGGACGAAGGATAATTCCCATCAAAAACTTCAGGCATCGGCGGGCAGAAATTCCTCACTAAACAGGCCAGCTCTCCCGTCGACCTTTTCCGGCTTGAAAAGACCTTGTATGCTGCCCAACACCAAGCCTGGACAGGGCACAATAAGCGGGATCAGGCTTCTACCTGATCCCGCTTACCAATTATTCCGGAAAGTCGTCAGACCTCCGGCGAATCGAGGATAATCACCGGGTCGCCTATGTTGGCGGGGATTTCGACCCAAAACCAGTTCAGGTCGCCCGGTTTGTCGACCGCATCCACGCCCACGACATAGTAGAAGAGCTTGTCGCCGGCCTTGAATCCGGCACCGTTGTTATTGAACTTGTGCTCGGCCGTGTCCATATAAACGCCCGGCACGTTCTCCTCGTAATCCAGCAGGATATACCCGATCAGCGTCTTTTCGTCATCATACCCTTCGCCGATAACATTCACCGTCTCGGTACTCGAATAAAAATGCGCACACTTGACATTGGCTTTGTTGGTGACACGCAACGTTCCCTTTCCGCCGACCGTCTCGTAAAAGAATTCGACATCGACCCACGGCGACGTCACGACGACCGGTTCGTCGGCTGTCGTCGTTGAAGCCTTCGCCGGATCCGAATCGGTATATCCCGGGTCGTTCCCGGCCAGCGCGACGACTTCGAGCGTATATTCCGTAGCGGGCTTGAGCCCCGAGAAAGAGACCTCCACGGCATCATACGAAGCTACTTCAGCCACGACGACCTCCTGTCCCCCTTCGGTCGTCAGCAGTTTATAGCCGAATGCCGCAGCATGTTCCACGGCTGTCCACGACGCCGCGAACGACGTGGGTTTGACATCCTTGAAGACAATCTCGGGCGAAGCGAGTTTCACCGGCTGCGGATCGGGTTCGGGCCTTTTGTCGTCATCACACCCCGAAAACAACGCCACGGCAAAGAAAGCCGCAAGTGCGGTAAGCATTTTGAAGATTTTCATTTTTTGAGATTTTTGGTTAATACTTCGTGACAAGGCAAATATAACGGTTTTTTCCTTTCGTTATACCCTGCGGATATTTCATAACAAACAGTCAATCAGAATAATTATTAAAAAAAAATCCGTCCGCAACTCCCTGTGTATATCCCGATCGCAAATAAAAGTTACAATCCGTAACTAAAATCCCGATTTGCCCAAAAAAATATATTTTTTCATTTTTACGGCACTTCCCGGCGGAGGAGGCCGATGCGGCTTCGGGACGCCCCCGGACAGCGGCAACGAGAAAAAGCCCTCCGGGGCGTTTTCATCTGCATTATTTTTGTACTTTTGCAAAGATTTACAGACTGATTACGGCCTCGGGCTGTCCTTAAACATGGCAATACGATACTATAACGACGATTGTACCTTCCGGCTGCCTCAGAAACGCCTGACGGCGGCATGGCTTCGCGCAGTGGCCGAAGCGGAAGGGTATACGCCGGGCGATGTGAGCTACATCTTCTGCTCGGCGCAACGGCTTCTGGAGATGAACCGCCAGTGGCTCGGGCACGACTATTTCACCGACGTCATTACGTTCGATTACAGCGACCGCAAAGGCGCCCGCATAATCTCGGGCGACATCTTCATCGACGTCGAGACCGTCGCCGACAATGCCCGGCAATACGGCTGCACGACGCTCCAGGAAATGCGCAGGGTCATCGTACACGGCGTGCTGCACCTCTGCGGGCAGGGTGACAAGACGCCCCGCACCAATGCGCAGATGCATCGCAAGGAGGATAAATACCTCAAATTCTGGGAGACGGCACAATGACACTCGAATACGATATAATCGTCATCGGCGGCGGACATGCCGGCTGCGAAGCGGCCTCGGCCGCCGCTTGGGGTCGCGCACGCTGCTGCTCACGATGGACATGGCCAAGATGGCTTCCATGTCGTGCAACCCGGCCGTCGGAGGTGTAGCCAAAGGACAGATAGTCAGAGAAATAGATGCTTTGGGAGGACAGATGGGACGCATTACCGACCTCACCGCGATCCAGTTTCGGATGCTCAACCGTTCGAAGGGCGCAGCCATGTGGAGCCCCCGTGCGCAATGCGACAAAACCCGTTTCTCGGAGGAGTGGCGCCATACGCTCGAAAACACGCTCAACCTCTATATCTGGCAGGACGCCGCCACCGAGCTGCTGTTCGACACCTCGGCAACCAAACCGCGCGTGACTGGCGTGCGGACGCGCATGGGCATCGAATTCGCCTGCAAGGCCGTCATACTTACCGCCGGTACGTTCCTCGACGGGCTGATGCACTGCGGCACATCGCATGCCGAGGGCGGCAGGGCAGGGGACGCCGCTTCGCACGGGATCACGGAGTCCCTGCTCGCAATCGGATTCGAAACCGGGCGTATGAAAACCGGTACGCCCGCACGCCTCGATGCCCGCACGATCGACTTCGAAATACTCGAACCGCAATACGGGGACGAAAAACCATCCAAATTTTCATTTTCCCCTGATACACAACCTGTTAAAGACCAGCTTCCTTGTTTTCTGGTCTACACGTCGGCCGAGGTGCACGACATCCTGCGCACAGGGTTTGACCGCTCGCCGCTGTTCAACGGGACGATAACGGGAATCGGGCCGCGCTACTGCCCGAGCATCGAAGACAAACTGCGTACATTCGCCGACAAAGACCAGCACCAGCTCTTCCTCGAACCCGAAGGACGCAGCACCAACGAATACTACCTCAACGGTTTTTCTTCGTCGCTGCCCTGGGAAATACAGTTGGAAGCACTGCATAAAATCCGGGGATTCGAAGACCTCCACATCTATCGCCCGGGCTATGCCATCGAATACGACTATTTTCCACCCACACAATTACACCATTCGCTCGAAACAAAACTCGTTTCCGCCCTTTATTTCGCCGGGCAGGTCAACGGGACGACCGGATACGAAGAGGCCGCAGCCCAGGGGTTGATGGCAGGGATCAATGCACACCGGATGCTGAAAGGGGAGGAGGCCGTCGTATTGCAGCGCGACGAAGCCTATATCGGAGTGCTGATAGACGACCTTGTGACCAAAGGGGTGGACGAGCCCTACCGCATGTTCACCTCGCGTGCAGAATACCGCATCCTGCTCCGGCAGGACAATGCGGACATCCGGCTTACTCCTATCGGATATAAAATCGGGCTTATTACCAAAAAAAGATACGACTATTTCGTCAAAAAAAATACGCTCGTAGAATCGCTTATTTCTTTCGCTCGCCAACAGAGCATCAAAGCAGCCGAAATTAACGACTATTTAAAAGCAATAAATTCCGAACCTTTATCACAGGGAAGGAAGCTTTACGACATACTAATGCGGAATAATGTTTCGTTCGATTCGTTGCAAGCCGTCCTGCCGAAGCTCCGAAAATTCATCGAAACGAACCGGATGGAGGAAGAGGTGATCGAAGAGGCAGAAATCCAAATCAAATATAAAGGATATATTGAGCGCGAAAAATTCATTGCAGAAAAACTACATCGGCTCGAAAACATACGGATTCCTGTGGATTTCGACTTTCACTCGATGAATTCCCTGACTATCGAGGCCCGGCAAAAACTGTCCCGAATCCGTCCTGAAAACATCGGGCAAGCCTCGCGCATACCCGGAGTTTCACCCGCAGACGTAAATGTTCTCTTGGTAAAATTCGGAAGATAGGGTAATGTTCCACGTGGAACCTATCAACCCACAACCTCCCAAAATAATTAAACCACGAGATTCTGTAAAGATTATCACTTCTATATTCTTCCCGAACAACCACCAAAGAAGACATGTTCCACGTGGAACATATATACAAAACCCTTAAACACAAACGAAACAAAAAGAGGCCGCTGTATAGCGGCCTCTTAACAATATATTCGTATTCTACAAAACAATCGTACACCAATTGTATTTATCCTCAGCTCGTCCGTACTGAATATCCTGCAATCGGGTATATAATTCCAGAGAAATCTTACCAACCTTATCACCATAGGAGTAGGTTTTCTCCGTCTGCATGTCATAGATAGTGCCGATAGGGGAGATCACGGCAGCCGTTCCGCAGCCTCCGCACTCCTCGAAAGAGGCAAGTTCTTCGACCGGGATTTTTCGGTCTTCGACCTCAAGCCCCATATCGCGGGCCAGCTGGCGGAGGCTCATATTGGTGATCGACGGAAGCACCGAAGGGGATTTCGGAGTGATATATTTGCCATCCTTGATGCCGAAGAAATTGCATGCACCGCACTCTTCGATGTATTTATGCTCCGCAGCGTCGAGATACATGATATTCGAATAGCCCATTTTATGCCCTTTTTCACCCGACAAAAGGCTGGCCGCATAATTTCCGCCGACCTTCACATCGCCTGTTCCACGTGGAGCAGCACGATCCTGCTCTCGGTCGATGGCAACTAGGATCGGCTTGATTCCCTCCTTGAAATACGCACCCACAGGCGAACAGTAGACAATCAGCAAAGCATCCTTTGCAGGTTTGACTCCCAGGCCGGCCGTCGTTCCGAACATCACCGGACGCAGATAGAGCGAGGCCCCTGTTCCGTAGGGGGGAATATAAGCTTCATTCCGCCGAACGACCTCGACGCAGGCATTAACGACCATTTCGACGGTCGGCAGCGGAAGGCAAAGACGTTCGGCCGAAGACCGGAGGCGGCGGGCATTGTCCTCGACACGGAACAGGCGGACTTTCCCATCGACTCCACGAAAAGCCTTGAGACCCTCGAAAAGTTCGATGCCATAATGCAGGCACGAAGCCGACATGTGCATCTTGATGTACTCGTCGCTTGTAACCTCCATATCACTCCATTTACCATCCGTAAAATAATAACGGACGTTGACGTCGGTCTTGTGATAGTCGAACCCCAAGGCGCTCCAATCTATATTTTCCATTATAGTAAAATTTAAAGGTTTTTCTAAATTATCCCCACAGCAAGTAAACCGGGCAAAAACAAACCTTGAACCGATCCTTTCCTCACATTATCCTACGATAGCACCGTTATTCGTATTTCCGTCGGGGCCCAGCAGCAGCAGTTTCCCCGAAGCATCTTCGGCCATCAGGATCATGCCCTGCGACACGATCCCTTTCAGTTCGCGGGGAGCGAGATTTACAAGAACCAGCGCCCTGCGCCCGACCAGCTCTTCGGGAGTAAAATATTCCGCTATTCCCGAAACGATCGTCCGCTGGTCGATCCCCGTGTCCACCGTCAATTTAAGCAATTTCTTCGTCTTGGCGACCTTTTCCGCCGCAAGGATCGTAGAAACCCGGATATCCATTTTCTGGAAATCGTCGAACTGTATCGTATCTTTCTGAGGTTCAATATTTTGCAAATTTTCAGCAGCCAGGTTGGCCTCTTTCGTCGCCGCAAGCTTGTCCAACTGGCGCTGGATCACGTCGTCCTCGATCTTCTCGAAGAGCAACGACGCCTCGCCGATCTTATGCCCGGCAGCGATCAGATCCATCGCCCCGAGGCGTTCCCATCCGAATTTCTCCACGCCGAGCATCTTCAGTATCTTCGACGCCGAGAAAGGCATGAAAGGCTCGATGGCAATCGCCGTATTGGCCGTAATCTGCAACGCGATGTTGAGAATCGTTTTCACGCGCCCGGGATCGGTCTTGATGACTTTCCACGGCTCGGTGTCCGCCAGATACTTGTTGCCGATACGTGCAATGTTCATGGCATCCTTCAGGGCTTCGCGGAAACGGTAGTTCTCGATATTGGCCTCGAGCGAACCCTTCACGGCAGCTACCTCCGCAACTGTCTGACGGTCATAATCATTCATCTCTCCGCAGGCAGGAACCTCGCCGCCGTAATATTTCTGCGTAAGCACCAGCGCACGGTTGACGAAATTTCCCAGCACGGCGACCAGCTCGTTGTTGTTGCGGGCCTGGAAATCCTTCCATGTAAAGTCGTTATCCTTGGTTTCGGGGGCATTGGCACACAGCACATAGCGCAATACATCCTCCTTTCCGGGGAACTCCTCCAGGTATTCATGCAGCCACACCGCCCAGTTGCGCGAGGTCGAAATCTTATCGCCCTCGAGGTTCAGGAACTCGTTGGCCGGCACGTTCTCAGGCAGTATATACCCCCCGTGCGCCTTGAGCATCGAGGGGAAGACGATGCAGTGGAACACGATATTATCCTTGCCGATGAAATGCACCATCTTGGTGTCTTCCGATTTCCAGTACTTTTCCCAATCGGGCGTAAGGTCTTTCGTGGCGGATATGTAACCGATCGGAGCGTCGAACCACACATAGAGCACCTTCCCTTCGGCACCCTCCACGGGCACGGGGATGCCCCAGTCGAGGTCACGGCTCACGGCACGGGGCTGCAATCCGCCGTCGAGCCAGCTCTTGCACTGTCCGTAGACATTCGTCTTCCACTCCTTATGCCCATCGAGTATCCACTCGCGGAGGAAGCCTTCGTATTGATCCAGCGGGAGATACCAGTGCTTCGTCTCCCTTTTGACCGGAACCGAACCCGACACGGCGCTATGCGGGTCGATCAGCTCGTCGGGCGAGAGGGTAGACCCGCATTTCTCGCACTGGTCGCCGTAGGCACGCTCGTTCCCGCATTTGGGACAAGTGCCGACGATATAACGGTCGGCAAGGAACGTCTGCGCCTCCTCGTCGTAATACTGCATGGAGGTTTTCTCGATGAATTTCCCCTCGTCGTAGAGTTTGCGGAAAAATTCCGATGCGGTCGCGGCATGGGTCGCCGACGATGTCCGCGAATAGATATCGAACGACATTCCCAACCCCTCGAACGACTTTTTGATCAGGTTATGGTAACGATCCACGATCTGCTGCGGGGTCACACCCTCCTTGCGGGCCTTGATGGTGATGGGTACGCCGTGCTCGTCCGATCCGCAGACCGAAATCACGTCGCAGCCCTTCAGCCGCAGGTAACGCGTGTAAATATCCGAAGGTATATAAACTCCCGCCAGATGGCCGATATGCACCGGGCCGTTGGCATAGGGGAGAGCCGATGTAACGAGGTAACGCTTGAACTCTTTTGCCATATTGAGATATACAGTATTACTAATTTCTGTCAAAATTAGTAATTTTTAGGGAAAGAAAAAGCAAAGCCCCATTATTTGTTTACAAACTACAAGGGGGCCCCGCCGTAAGAAAACAAAACGGAAACCGCGGGAATGAATCGGCCCGCATTAAGCAGCGGGTAAAAATATGCCCCGGCGTAGTCCGGGGCATATTTCCTAATTATCGGCGGTCGGAATCGTTATTCGAACACCAGCTCGTCGAGCAGCCATCCTGCACCCGCGTACTTGTCGATGATGAACAGCACGTAGCGGATGTCGACCGATATCGTGCGCTGCAGATCGGGCTCGAAAGCCACATCGCCCGACATGGCTTCCCAGTTACCGTCGAAAGCCAGCCCGAGCAGTGCGCCCCTGGCATTCATCACCGGCGAACCCGAGTTGCCGCCCGTAATATCGCAGTCGGCAAGGAACGCCACCGGAAGCTCGCCCCGGGCATTGGCATAACGGCCGAAATCGCGTGCCGCATAAAGCTCCTTGAGTTTTTCGGGCACGGTGAACTCCGTGGGGTTCTGCGGGTTTTCCTTCTCCATCACACCCTTGAGCGTCGTATAGTAGTTGTATTCGATGCCGTCGGCAGGCGAATAGGGCAGCACGCGGCCATAGGTGAGCCGCAGCGTGAAGTTGGCATCCGAAGCCCACGCCTTTTTCGGGTTTTGGAGCATTAGCCCCGCCACGTATTTACGGCTTCCCTCGTAATATTTTTCCACGACCGGCTTGCGTGCCTGGGAAAGCGCGTTATACTTCTCCCACACCGATTTTACAAACGGGGCAATGGGGTCGGCAGCATACTTATCGGCCGAAAAAGCACCGATCAGCTCATCGACCTTTTCCTGCGATGTAAATAACGAATTATCGAAAATATAATCCACATAGGCATCCGTATCGCCGTTGAATTCCTTGTCGACGATCTCCGTATAGAACGACGGCAGGTCGGTCATATGCTCGCGGGCGATCTTCAGCATACGCTTGGCCACCTTCCGATCCGTCGGGGCGTTGTAATCCTTATACCAACCGGCCATCGCCTTTCGGGCCGCTTCGGGATCCTTTATCTCCGTCCGCCCGTCGAACATCCTTGCCGGGGTCAATATCTCCACCGCACGCAGGAAAGCCTCTTCCAGATACTGACGGTTATCGTCGATGCCGGCCAGCCCCTCGATCGCTTCACGGATTTTGGGCAGCGCGTCGATATAACCCTCCTCGGGCAGTGTATTCTTCTCGGCCCAGGCCTGGAAGGCAGCTTCCTGCTCCTCTTTACGCTCCTTCACACCCAGTTTGAGGATGCCGCGCGACTTGCCGATCGAATTCTTCCAGTAGTTAGACGAAGTAGCGTATTTCGAAGCATACTGGATACGCACCTTGTCGCTGGCTGCCATATCCTCTTTCAGGATCGCCTGCCGTTCGCCGCGGATAAAGATCCGATTGGGGTTCGAAATATTCAGCATGTCGTCGATCTCATACGAAGTCATATAACGCTGCGTGGAACCGGGGAAACCCATAATCATGGCGAAATCCCCCTCCTTATAACCGTCAAGTGAAATCTTCAGGAACTTTTCGGCCTTATAAGGGCGGTTTTCGGGCGAATAATCCGCCGGCCTGTTATCCTGTCCGGCATAGACGCGAAACACCGAGAAATCGCCTGTATGGCGCGGCCACATCCAATTATCGGTGTCACCGCCGAACTTGCCGATCGAAGTCGGGGGCGCTCCCACCAGACGCACGTCGGTATAGACCTCGATCACGAAGGCGAAATACTGGTTCCCTTCGAAGAAGGGCTTGACCTCCACCGTCATGCCGGGGTTGGCCTCCCGCAGCGAAGCGGTCAGGCCGGCGATATTCTCCGAGGTGATCCGTTCGTATTCCTGCTGTCCGGCCGTGGAAGGCACGTTGCCCAGAATATCCGCAGTCACGTCGCTGATCGAACGGATGAAACGCACCTTGAGCCCCGGGGCGGGAATCTCCTCCTGGCGCGACATGGCCCAAAAGCCGTTCTTCAGGTAGTCGTGTTCGACCGACGACAGGGATTGTATCGACCCGTAGCCGCAGTGGTGGTTGGTGAACAGCAGGCCGTCGGGCGAAACGATCTCGCCCGTGC
>ENA-OOZQ01002251-OOZQ01002251.1-human-gut-metagenome-genome-assembly--contig:-NODE-2251-length-10293-cov-2.274663_pt1 | contig 10293 bp, 6 predicted proteins | sample MGYA00241188_ERZ501399 | MGnify/ENA primary metagenome ERZ501399 (study PRJEB25962, sample SAMEA2042658) | human gut metagenome | biome: human gut; feature: human-associated habitat; material: faeces... | reverse complement strand
GAACGGTGTGTCAGAATCAGACTGACGGCTGCCGAACCTGCCAGTGTTCCCAGTATCGTCATGATGGGCAGGAATACCAGTCGCGGATTGAGTGAACGGAAGTTCTTCAGGGTCTGCGGGTCGTTGCCTACGCTCAACCCTACACTGAACATCAGCGCGCAAAGCGCGTAATAGCTGATATTGGTTTCTGCAATATCAAAAGGCAGCAGATGGCACACACCACAAATCGTACCCAATACAAAAAAGCCCACAATGATAAGACTTCCTTTCATGCCCTGCCTCCTTTCCTTTTATACAAAGCTCTCCAGAGTGCCCAAGCAGCGATAACACTTCCCAAGGTCCCTCCCAAGGTGAGGACAACGGCTTCATATCCGATGGTATGGAGTCCTCTGATAATCTCTTCGTTACTTCCTACCTCAATACCGAGGATAAACAGTAGCAGCCAGATAAGCAGGGTGATGATTGGATGAATCTTCTTTAAGTCCCGTTTCCGTAAGAGGTAGCCCAGCAGCATTCCTGTGAGCATTAGTCCGATAATTGTAAACATTGTCTGTATGGTTTTGTGAATAGATGGAAAGCTGTCTTACCCTCAAAAGCACCTCCTGTTCAAAGAGGGGGAGGCGCTTCTGAGGTTTGACAATTGCAAAATTACTTCATTTCCAAATATCTTTGGTTCTCTTTCACTCCTTTTTCTTGTGCAGGGCATAAGCGGAATGAGAATTCCATCTTACGGGCAGGAATCAGGTATGGTTGATGCGGGTAGGCTCCCCAACTGGTATCTCCACCCACACCCATCTGCTTGAAGTCTATGTTCCAAGTCACCATATCTTTGGGTTGGATGTCTGAGATATGGCGTTGTGACTTGCGTGTGCCGGGTTCATCCAAATCTTCTGTCGGGAAGAGGTAGGCACTGCCGCTGATTGTGGGTGCACCGATAACCATCAGGCCATTGCCTTTCAGATCGGTGAGGCTCATCCAACGTACATCGGTCTTGTTGCCGTTTTCTTGTGGACGGTCGTAGGCGAAGTACTGTTCGGCTACGCTACCTTTGTACAGACCCACGAAGGAAGAACCGTTGCGGTCGCAATAGTTCTCGTGCGGACCTCGACCTAGCCATGCCATTTGGTCGTATTGCTTGTTCAGGGTGATGCTCACACCCATGCGGGGCATCAAAGGTAAAGTGTCGTTGGCAGGAATGAAAGTACAGTTCACATCGAGGCTGCCTCTCGGTGAGAAGCGGTAGCGGACAATGAATTCCGAACCGGCAACTTCTTCGGGCAGACGGTAGTGTGACACTACTTCATAGCCATCTTTGTCGAGCGCTGTTTTCTCCAATGAGGTGAGTTTGGCGCCACGTCCGGCTTCACGCCACGGGCGCAGGGTCTTGTTCATGTCGTTGCCCATGTCATTGTCCGTCACCGGACGCCAGAAGTTGGGACGCAGTGCTTCCTTAATCATCTCTTCCTTGCCTTCCTTGAACGAGCAGAGTGCTCCGGTGGCTTTGTCGAATCCTACACTGACATTTCCGGCAGTGAGGACAAGTAGGGCTTCGCTGTCGCTTGCCGTCACGTTGCCTGAGGCAGCTTTGGCAAAAGCCTCGTACTCCGTGCCTCGGGCAGATTCATTGCCTATCAGATTGGGATAGGTACGGCATAAACCGGTCGGACGTACCGCTTCATGGGCATTGACCATTATCTTGTGTTTGGCAGCTTCGGTCACGGCGTATAGGTAATGGTTGTTCATCCATTGTCCATAGTGATGCTCGCCACGGGGAATCATATTGCCTACGTAGCCACTCTTTACCGAATTATATCCATATTTATTCATCAGACGGTAGGCAGCTTCCATGTGCCGCTCATAGTTACGGACGGAAGCCGATGTTTCATGGTGCATCATCAGACGGACGCCCTTGGAATGGGCATATTCATTCAGATACTTGATGTCAAAATCGGGATAAGGAGTCACGAAATCGAAAACATAATCCTTGGAATTACCGAACCAGTCTTCCCAACCCGTATTCCACCCCTCCACCAATACCTGGTCAAAACCGTGTTCGGCAGCAAAGTCTATGTACTTCTTCACATTAGCCGTGTTGGCCGGATGAATGCCGTTCGGTTTCACCTTGGAATAGTCCGTATCATCCAGTTTCACAGAAGGGAGGTCAAAAGTATATGCCCAGGGCTTTCCCCCTGCAATCATTTCCCACCATACGCCGACATATTTCACCGGCTTAATCCAGGAGGTATCATCATACTTGCAAGGCTCATTCAGATTGAGAATCAAATTGGAGGCCAGTATCTCGCGGGCATCATCACTGACTATGACCGTACGCCAGGGAGTATGGCAGGGAGACTGCATATACCCTTTATTTCCTTGGGCATCCGGAGTCAGCCAGGATTCAAAAACGAGGTTCTTGTCATCCAGGTTGAGATGCATGCAAGAGTAGTCTACCAAGGCTGCCTCGTGCAGGTTAAGGTACACTCCATCAGCTGTTTTAAGCTGTATGGAAGTCTGGACACCCGTCGGCGAAAAGACAGTTTGTGATGCATTGTCACTCACAGCTCCCTGCAGCAGTCCACGGATTTCAGAGAGTTTGGACTCCGTGTAATCATATTCCTGGGTATCATAATCTCCCGGAATCCACCAGGCAGTATGGTCGCCGGTCATGGCAAACCGGGAATGCTCTTCCTTTATCACAAAATAAACCAGATTCTTCTGTTGCGGAAACTCATAACGGAATCCCACGCCGTCATCATATACCCGAAAACGGATATTCATAAAACGAGTGGTAGACGGTTGTTCAAGTTCTACCAGCAATTCGTTGTAGTGGTTGCGGATATCTTTTGTTTCCCCCCACACCGGTTGCCAGGTTTCATCGAAAGTGGAAGTAGAAGTCCTTACTACTTTGAAACCATCCATCAGGCTGGTAGCTCCTTTCAGTTCCAATCCCAACGTACTGGGATTGATGACAGGAGCCCCTTTATAATCCACCTGATAGGCTGGTCTCCCGTCTTTTGTCAGTTCAAAATCCAGCTTCACCATGCCCGAAGGGGATGAAATGCCTTCAGCATTCCCCGCCAGGGCAGAAAAAAGCAAAGCCGCGCTAAGTACAAATTTCTTCATAATAATGATATGTTTTTTGTGTTAATAGATAAACTCAATGATATGTTCCTTTCCATCATCCGGCAACCTCAGCAGGCAAGTCCCCAGCTTCTTGTTAGGACACCAGGCAGTTATCGTAAACTCTGTCTCCCGATTTTCTTCCAGCTTTCCGACATTCGTTTTCTTGATTTTCTGACCGTCCAGCAAAGCTGTTCTCGGCATCTGTTCCGTATAGATGCAGAACATCAGGTTTCGTTGGCCGGGTAAGCTATATTTCTCACCAGTCCGTGTACCTACTTTCAGCGTATAGCCTTTGTCGGTAGTCTGGCAAGTAATAGGAGTGCGCATGAACTCTCCACGCAAATATCCTAAATCAGTTCCTGCATCTTCATAAAGCGAGAAGGTAGTTTCACTGCCCGCTGCAGCAGGAAATATCTCAAACGTAACCGGATAGACCGGTTTCTCATCCGTATAGTTCATGACCGGCATTTGAGGCATGATACTTCCCTGCTTTACAAACATAGGAATAGTATTGAGGGGAGCATCCACCGTCATCCATTGCTCACCGCTATATGCTGTGTGTTTGTTGTTGTAGTCAATCCAAGTTCCTTCAGGAAGATACACATTCTTGTTTCGCGCTCCTTTCTTTACCACCGGAGCAACCAGCAGTTCGCTGCCAAACATGAACTGGGCATCCGTTGAGAACGTTTCCATATCTGCCGGATATTCCAGAAACATCGGTCGCATGAGAGGCAACCCCGTTTCGTGTGCTTCGCGGGCATACGTATAGATATAAGGCAAAAGACGATACTTCAATTCGATGGCTGCCTTGGCATTCTTCTCGGCCTCTTCGCCGAACAGCCACGGCTCCACAGCCACGTTGCCCTCATGATGAATGCGGCTCAGGGGATTGAAAGCGCCCATCTGTATCCACCGCGTATAAAGTTCAGCCATCGCAGGATAATTCTCTATATCTCCGCAATAACCGGTAATGTCACAAGTAGTAAAAGGAATAATTCCCAAACCGGCAGACAACAGTACCGGAATCTGATTGGCCATCTGTCCCCAGCCCTGCGTCACGTCATCACCGTTTCCACAGTCACCGGTCCAGCCGAAAGTATAGCGTTGCAAGCCCGCAAAAGCGGCACGTGTCATCTGAAATACGCGACGGTTAGGATTCCGTTTTTCAAACTGCTCCTTCACCACCTTATCCCACGTAAGACCATAAACATTGTGAATCTCATCATGCATGCCCAAATGGTGTTTCATCACCAGGCGTTCCGTCTGCTCCTCATTGCTCCAGGCAGGTTCACCCATATCAGTCCAGAAACCGGCAATGCCATCATCAATGGGCTTCTGCTGATAAGCTCCCCACCAGTCTGCCACAGCAGGAAGGGTGAAGTCCACTACTCCACAATTACCACCCCAGGGCCAGGGCATGTCATAACTCCTGCCGTTGGTGGAGTCCTTTACCAGATACCCTAACCTATCGGCTTCCTCCCATTGCCGCTTATTGGCTTGTGAAATGACCGGATCTTGCGAAACCACCACCTTGAAGCCCATATCCTTGAGGTCTGCAAGCATCTTTTTCGGATTCTCGTAGTTCCCTTTCCGCCACTCAAAATCCTGCAAATACTGTGTCCAGCCTATGTCCTGGTAAATAACATCACAAGGAATTCCACGCTTACGATAGCCTTCAGCTATTTCATAAGACAATTTCTCGCTCGTCAGCAGTCCCCGGCATTGTGCAAAGCCCAATGCCCATTTAGGAGGCATTATGGGTTTTCCCGTCAGGTCGACATATTGTTTCATGATTTCCTTATAATCCTTCCCGAAGATGAAATAATAAATCATCTCTCCCCCAGGAGCCTCGAAACTGTAGTAATCGCGGCTTTCCGTACCAAACTTAAATTCGGTTTTATACGTATTGTCCAGGAAAATACCATAACGATAACTGCTCATAAAGAACGGAATACTCTTGTAGAGCGGGTCCTCAACGGTACTATAACAAGGCTTGTCACTGTTCCACATCTTGTAGGCTTCGCCGCGACGGTCCAGCTTGCCGGTCTTTTCTCCCAAGCCGAAGAAGTGTTCGTCACGACGGAGGGTCTTGTATTCCAATTTGCGCTGCCCGTTACTGATATGCCCCTTATCGGCATAATCACTGAACAGCAGTTTCTGATACTTGTCGAATATCTGTAAGTTAAACGGAGACTTGTTTACCCGGATACGGAGTTTAGGGGTAAAAATCTCGTAGCAGGCATTCTGTTCGTCCACATGGACGGTACCGACATCCTCCAGGTCCTCATTGACGACGGCAAAGGAAGGATTATTCCGCTGGAAACTACCGTCGGGAGAAAACCATATACGTACCGTAGACTGGCTACACAGACGTAATTGTATGGCAGAACTGTCATTTAAATAGAAGGTCACACTGCGGTCGTCACTGGTATAAGAAGTGCAGTCTCCGGTGCGGTTCTGTGCATTCGCATATACTGAAAATGCACAGACGGCAAAAAATAAAAATATATATTTCTTCATTACCATAATCTGTTTGTTCCTTTATTGGATATTCTTATTCCATCACAAGCATGCTCCAGTACTTCAGCAAGGGCAAGGTAAAGGTAACCGTGCCGTCCTTCTGTTCGAATGACAGTTCCTGCGAAGCACCGGCATGGAAATCGGGCGATGCAACCCATATCTTGTTCACTTTACCGGAAACATTCATCTTCAACGGCACGTCGGACACCAGACGCGGTTCGGGCATTGTTCCGTTCAAATCCCTCCAGCTTAAGTTATCCGCATTGAGGAAGTTGAGCAGATGAATGACTTGCCTGCCATTTACATTCTTGGCATATACAGTGATGGCAGACTTCTGCGGCGGCCATGCATTCAGAGAAAGATTCCGCGCAGCATCCGTACAGTTCAGAGAAACGGAAATCTCCGCCTCCGTATCTTTATCACGAAGCAGGTTCTGATAAGCCGTCATAAAGTCATAATAACGAATCATGGCTGTTTTCAGTACATCGTTCATCTGCAAAGCCGTGCTTGGAAAGTACTCGCGGCATAGCATGTGGTCACCCAATTCCAAATGAGAGCCTCCCAAAGCAAATATCACAGCATCCGTCAGCAGCACACCCGGTGTATTGAACTCACCGGTACTGCTACCTGCCTTGTCATAGTTCATATATGCGGCAAACACCGTTTTCAAGGCATGGTTGCCATACTGGTCGTTCGCTTTGATAATGGTGTGCAGATCCTTGAAGCCTGCCTCATCGCCCCATACTTCATTATAAAGGAAATCCACTTTACCCGTACCAGCTATCTGGGAAGCTCCATAGCTGGAGACGGCATTCATCACCAAACGCTTGTCCGGATGCTTCTGTTTCATGGCTTCGATGAACGAGGCATATCCCTTAGGCAGATTTACCTTATTGCCATCATAGTCATAGCGGTCACCCCGGTTTCCCAGTTGGTCTATCTGATAACCGTCAAAGTCCAGATTGGCATAAACATCATCGTTTCTCTGGGCAATATATGCCTGCCATTCCGTATTGGCGGGATTGAGCAGGAAGATATTACTTTTCCAACTGGAGGGCAAGTCATGCGAATCCTTATCCATGCGTCCCGTGTTCTTGAATATGTACCATTCTTCCTTTACCCCGTCGGAAACGGCATCGTCCAAAGCTCCGAAACATAGATTGTAGAACATGGACTTCATGCCCAGGCTGTGTTGTGTAGAGATATACTTCTTCACTACCTCGGTATAGACCTCCCGGTTGGCAATGACCCGGTCGAGTTCCCGGAATTGTTTTCCGAGATTTTCGGCCGGCTGCGCCCCGGCCAATGATGCTTGTTGTGCCAATCCTGAAACTGTACCCCGTTAATGTGGCAACGGTTCAGGAAAGCCATCTCCTTCTCTATCACTCCATCCATCTTTTTCGAAGCATCAAAAGTGGCAACGAAACCATAACGTGGAAAACGTGTCCAGTCACTGGATACATCTACGGCAATAGTACCAAGAATAACCTCTGTTCCATTCTCTTTTGTACGGTATACATCCACCAGATAACCGGTATAATCGGTTGCCGGAGCAGTCCAAGTCCAAGTAGTACCGACAGCAGCCTGCTCCGATACAACCTTGTCCATTGTCCGGTAGCGGATTTTAGCTCCGGCAGGAAGGGCGTCAGCTGTAAAAGAAACACTCTCGCCCGGCCGGTAACATGCCTTGTCGGTAGTGAGGTTGACCGTCAAGTCCGAGGTGACTGGGGTTACTTCCGTAACCCCTCCACTCTCTCCGCCTCCACCGGTACCGCTACCGGTATCATCACTCTCCTTGCTGCATGCAACCAGCAGCAAGGCTACCATTGTTGTATAAACTATCTTCTTCATCTATTGTAGATACCTATTGTTTCACGATTGAAATTGTCTCTTCCAGCTGATTCAAAGTAATCAGATAGGAACCTGCTGTCGTAATCTTCCACTTCTGGTCGATGCCGCCTACCATCACGTCCAGATATTGCGCTTTGAACGCTTCGTCTGATTTATCAAGGAAAAGCATCGGTTCTGTTTCTCCTGCAGGCTGTTTGTCTGCTACAGCCGGCATGAACCAGGCTCCATTCCAATCTTCCTGCTTATCACAAGTAAATTTCAACTCACCGGCATTCAGCGTACCTTTCCAAGTAAACACATACGGATTATCCGTTGTCTGCATCGGCGTAGCATCACCAATCGTCCAACCGGCCGGAGTAGCATCACCTACCATATAAATCATCTCATACGGAGTAAATTCGCTCATCATCATGCGTTCCTTACCACTACGGATATCTATGCAAATCTTGTAGGCCTTGCCGCATTCCCCGTCTTTCAGCACCCATTTATTGTCCGGGTCGAACCCTTTCACAAACACCACTTCTGTATCGGTATAAGCAGCATCGGCATTCTTGGCCTTATACATGTTCTCCCAACTTCCATCGGAGGTTCCGAACTTGAATTCCCCTCCTTTGCCCACTTCAAAGAACTTGCCGAAGCGGAACAAGTATGGGTCGAGCACATCTTGTTTCATCTTCACGAATCCCCAATCCGTAGCGTTACCCACAAAATAAAGCTGGTCGTAGGCAGGTGCCAACGTCTCTGTCTGGGTCAATGTAAGAACACCGGTAAACAGATTGGCCTCGACGATGTAATTATGGTCTTCTTCGACAACAAAAGGTTCATCCGGCTGGTCATCACTGCTACGAAGAACCAGCAATCCATCTGTTCCTTTGTTGTAAGAGGGCAGGAATGAGCCTAAGGTCGTGATGAACTTAAATTCACCGGCCACAAGCCGGCCCGTCCATGTAAAGATACCATTGTCCTTGCGGGTCATCTCTGTCGCATCATCGGCACTCCAGCCGCCCGGAGTGGCACTACCTATCAGATAAAGGGTGGATGTGAGCGGTTTATAGGCTGTAACACTGAAAGCAGTGGTAGACACCTGTTTTTCGTCCCGTTCCGTTACAGTAGCTGTCAAGCGCGCTTCCAACGAAATGTTCTCCCCGGCAGTTGCCCCAAAATGGTTGCGCAGGATGTCATTCAATTCCTCCACGCTCTTTTTCCATGAGTATTCTTGTACGGCATTCTCCACAGCTACATAAGAATCTGCAAAATCACTGCCGGTCTTGGCCAATTCCAGCGTATAAGAAATTTTATTACCCGTCCCATAATTGGTTCCCGTAGTCCAGGAAAGCTCCAGGGCATCATCGGCATGTGCCTGCTCATTCAAAACAACTTCCGTCTTGCTGGCCGTCAGTACAAGTTCATTCTGTCCTTTATCCAATTCCATGTAATCATCATCTACACAAGCAGATAAGGCTGCACAGCCCAGTAAGGCAAATACAAGGTGTGAAATATATTTCTTCATATTCTTCTGATTAAATTAATTAATAACCCGGGTTCTGCACCATTAAGGTATTAGCATCCATCTCCGTCTGCGGAATAGGGAACAGCAAGCGGTTCTTGTTCACGTTGCTCTTTCCAATGGAATGCAGGAATTTAATGGCATACTCTCCATTGTTGACACGAATCATGTCGAACCAGCGATGCCCTTCGAAAGCTAGTTCCATGCGGCGCTCATGGATAATCTTTTCACGCATGGTTTCCTGTGACAAGCCCGAAACCTCCGGCAGTCCGGCACGCTTACGTACAATATTCAAAGGCACGGCAGCCTGGTCAGGGCGTCCCATTTCATTCAAAGCTTCGGCCTTCTTCAGCAGGACGTCCGCATAACGATAAATCACGAAGTTGGCAGGATTGGTATTGTATTCCGGAGAAACCGTTTTCGACACCAGAAACTTGCGTACATTGTATCCCGTATTGGAATAAGAGCTTTTGTAAGCCTTACCGTCAAAATCCGGACATCCGGCATAAAGCACGGTCAAATCCTTACGTTTGTCACCGCTCTCATATTGACCCACAAATTCTTCTGTAGGCTGGTTCCAGCCATAACTGCCGGCAACAAAGTCCGAATTACGGGGACCCATGAAAGTAGAAAGCCAGGAAGACTGCGGATTGTTTCCCCAAAAATCATATTCCGTATTGCCCGAATACTGGACCTCGAACAAAGATTCCGGCCCGTTATTGACCAATGCATCGAAATTGTCCTCATACTTGCAGGAAGAAAGGTCATACCCCAAATTTGTTATCTCATCACACAAATCAGACACCTCCTGATAATATTCCGTATGATTAGGAGCCAGCGTCAGATAAATATCTGCCAACATGGCCAAAGCTGCATCTTTGCAGGCACGTCCCACGTTCTCGTCGTCGTAAGAAGACTTGGCAGGAAGCAGGTCAACCGCATTCTTACAATCGGAAATTATCTGGGCATAAGTCTCTTCGACTGTAGCGCGTGCAATGTCTGTCGGTTCTCCCGGATTATAAGGAGCCAAACGCAGTGGAACACCACCGTACAGACGTACCAATACATAGTAATAATGTGCACGGAGAAAATAAGCCTCTCCCAGACAGCGGTTCTTGATTCTCTCTGACACGGCTTCAGCCTCCAGAAGACTATTCAACACAATGTTGCATTGTCCTATCCCCACCCAGGGAGAACGCCACATGTACAATGCCATGCCATTGTCGCTCTGCGTTATGAAGTTAGAAGCTTGTATCGTTTCAAGGCCGTCGGTACCGCCACCGGCACCCACC
>ENA-OOZQ01002245-OOZQ01002245.1-human-gut-metagenome-genome-assembly--contig:-NODE-2245-length-10322-cov-2.125743_pt1 | contig 10322 bp, 7 predicted proteins | sample MGYA00241188_ERZ501399 | MGnify/ENA primary metagenome ERZ501399 (study PRJEB25962, sample SAMEA2042658) | human gut metagenome | biome: human gut; feature: human-associated habitat; material: faeces... | reverse complement strand
CTCCGCGCCATACTGCCCCTCGCGGCGGCCACGCTCGCCAAAGTAAATGCCACCGGTCAATTCGCGCACCATCATCAGGTCAAAGCCCTGTGCCACGATGTCTGAACGCAGGGGGCATTCGTCCTTCAAGGCGGGATACAGCTTTGCCGGGCGCAGGTTCGTGTACAGCCCCATGGCGGCGCGGATGCCGAGAAGCCCCTTTTCCGGGCGCAGATTCGCAGGTTGACTGTCCCACTTCGGGCCGCCGACCGCGCCAAGCAGCACGGAATCCGACGACAGGCAGCCGTCAATTGTCTCCTGCGGCAGGGGATTGCCTGTTTCGTCAATCGCCGCGCCGCCAATCAGATAGCGGGTGAAGGTGAACGTATGCCCGAACTTTTCCGCAACGGCTTCCAGCACTTTCACGGCGCTGTCCACGATTTCCGGGCCGATGCCGTCGCCGCGCAGCAGTGCAATGTGTTTTTCCATTTTATTCTGCCTCCATGTTCTGCTGACGTGCCTTCAAATAGGAGAGAAGCCCACCGTGCGCAATAATCTTCTGGATAAAGGGCGGGAAAGCCGTCGCGTGGTATGTTTTCCCGGTCGTTTCATCGGTGATGGTGCCGGTCGCAAAATCAACCGATACTTGGTCGCCGTTTGCAATCTCCGCCGCCGCTTTGGGGCATTCCAGAATCGGGAAGCCGATGTTGATGGCGTTGCGGTAGAAAATGCGCGCGAAGCTCGGCGCAATGACGCAGGAGACGCCGCACGCGCGGATGGCAATCGGCGCATGTTCGCGGGAGGAACCGCAGCCGAAGTTCGCGCCGCCGACGATGATGTCCCCCGGCTGCACCTTCTGCGCAAAGGTTGCGTCAATGTCCTCCATGCAGTGCTTCGCAAGCTCATCGGGCGAGGGGGCGTTCAGGTAGCGCGCGGGGATAATCACATCCGTATCCACGTTGTCGCCGTATTTGTAAACCTTGCCGCTGGGCATGTTACTGCGCCTCCTTTGCAATGTCGTTCGGGTCTGCGACGCAGCCCATGATTGCGGATGCCGCCGCAACCGCGGGGGATGCCAGAACCACTTCGCTCTTGACGTGTCCCATGCGCCCGACGAAGTTGCGGTTCGTCGTCGCGACGGCGCGTTCGCCCTCGCACATGCAGCCCATGTGTCCGCCGAGGCACGGGCCGCACGTCGGCGTGGACACGGCGCATCCTGCTTCGATGAAGATTTCGGTCAAGCCTTCCTTGATGCATTCCAGTGACACCTGCTGCGTCGCTGGAATGACGATGCAGCGCACGCCGTCATGCACATGATGCCCCTTGAGGATTTCCGCCGCTTGCCGCAAATCGCTGATGCGCCCGTTCGTGCAGCTGCCGATGACGACCTGCTGAATCGGCAGCCCCTTCACTTCGCTGACGACCTTGGTGTTGCTGGGCAGGTGGGGCAGGGAGACGGTCGGTTCAAGCGCGGAGAGGTCAATCTCCACCGTGCGCTCGTATTCCGCGTCGGGGTCGGCTTCATATGCCGTCCACGGACGGTCAACACGCCCGAAAACGTACTCAACCGTCTTTTCGTCCACCGGGAAAATGCCGTTCTTGCCGCCTGCTTCAATCGCCATATTCGCAATCGTGAAGCGGTCATCCATGGTCAGGTTTTTTACGCCCTCGCCCGTGAACTCGATGCTCTTGTACAGCGCACCATCCACGCCAATCAGCCCAATCAGGTGGAGGATAACGTCCTTGCCGGAGACGTAGGGGCGCATTTTGCCCGTCAGCACCACTTTGATGGCGCTTGGCACGCGGAACCAGTTTTCGCCCGATGCCATGCCCGCCGCCATATCGGTCGAGCCGACACCGGTCGAGAACGCGCCGAGCGCGCCGTAAGTGCAGGTGTGGCTGTCCGCCCCGATAATCAGTTCTCCCGGCGCGACGATGCCCTTTTCCGGCAGCAGCGCATGTTCAATGCCGACCTGCCCGACGTCGAAAAAGTGGGTAATCTGGAATCGGCGGGCGAAATCGCGTGCGGTCTTGCACAGCTGGGCGGACTTGATGTCCTTGCACGGCGTGTAGTGATCCAGCACGATGGCGATTTTATCCTTGTCGAACACGCGGGTGAAGCCGGTTTTGTCAAACACGCTGACGGCGACGGGGGTCGTTACGTCGTTGCCGAGCACGAGGTCGAGCTTTGCCTCAATCAGGTCGCCCGCTTTGACTTCGGGCAGCCCCGCGTGGGCGGCGAAGATTTTTTGCGTCATGGTCATTCCCATGGATTTACACTTCTCCCTTCGCGCGCCGCGCAGCATAGGCACGGAGCTTGTTCATGGCGCTGATGTAGGCGCGCACGGATGCTTCGACGATGTTGGTGTGCAGCCCGCGCCCAGAGAACGTGCGGTTGTCACAGCTGAGCTTGACCGACACGTCGCCCATGGTGTCCTTGCCGGGGGAAATCGAATTGATGCGGTAGAGGTCGAAGGAATGCTCGACGGGGCGGATAATCTGGTCAATCGCCTCAAACGCGGCGTCCACCGGGCCGTCGCCGGAGCAGACGGCTTCAAACTGCTGCCCGTCCAGTTCCAGTCGGACGACGGAGGTCGATGTCGTCATGTTGGAGGTATGCACCGCGAACCACATCAGCTTGTAGCCGTCCACCTCGGCGTCGTCGGTCGTGGTGGAGTGGGTGACGATGGCGAGAATGTCCTGGTCGGTGACGTTCTTCTTCTTGTCGCAGAGGACTTTGAACTCCTCGAAGCAGCGCGCAAGCTCTTCGTCCGGCAGCTCGTACCCCATTTCCTTCAGCCGCGCGGCGAAAGCGTGCTTGCCGGAGTGCTTGCCCAGCACGATGTTGTCCATGCGGATGCCGACGGATTCGGGCGTGAGAATCTCGTAGGTCTTCTTGTTCGCCAAAACGCCGTGCTGGTGGATGCCGCTTTCGTGCCGGAAGGCGTTGACGCCGACAATCGGCTTGGTCAGCGGCGCGCTCTGGCCGATGATGTTGTAGACGGTCTTGCTTGCGCGGGCAATTTGCGTCGTGTCGATGCGGCAAGGCGTGTCGCCGAAAATGTCCGGGCGTGTGCGCATCGCCATCACGACTTCCTCCATCGCGGTGTTGCCCGCGCGTTCGCCCAGCCCGTTGATGGTGCATTCAATCTGCCGTGCACCGCCCAAAACGCCCGCGAGGGAGTTCGCGACCGCCATGCCGAGGTCGTTGTGGCAGTGGACGGAAAATTCCACCTTGTCGCTGTTCTCCACGCCCGCCATCACGTCTTCAATCAGCTTGCGCATTTCGTCCGGCGTGGTATAGCCGACGGTGTCAGGCAGGTTGATGACGGTCGCACCGTTCTTGACGGCGGCGTTGACGACCTGAATCAGAAAATCGGTATCCGAGCGGGTCGCGTCCTCGCAGGAGAACTCGATGTTGCTGGTGTACTGCTTGGCGTACTTGACCATTTCTGCCGTGCGCGCCAGCACCTGTTCGGGGGTCATTTTGAGCTTATACTCCATGTGGAGCGGCGACGTGGCGAGGAAAACGTGGATGCGCGGGTCGGCAGCATTCTTGACGGCTTCCCATGCGCAGTCAATGTCCTTCTGCGTCGCGCGGGCGAGGGAGGCGACGGAGCAGTCGCGCACCGTCTCCGCGATGGTCTTGACGCTCTCAAAGTCGCCGGGGGAGGAAATTGCGAAGCCGGCTTCGATAACATCCACCTTCAGGCGCTCCAGACACTTCGCTACCTCGATTTTTTCCTTCAGGTTCATCGAGCAGCCGGGCGACTGTTCGCCGTCGCGCAGTGTCGTATCAAAAATCTTAATCTGATTCATGCGCGGAAAACCATCCTTTCAAACAGTGCGGGGACTGTAATAATGGGAAAATTCGATGTAATCAGGCTATTATGAAAAACAAAATACTTATGGAAGCAGGGAAAAGCGCTTCGGAACAGTACAACCATGGGAAGGTCCAAAAGTTGCGGCACCGAAGGGGGGAAGGGGCGATCGCAGACTTCGCCTGTTTTCATGCCCCCTCCTCGCCTCCGCAGAGGCGCCCCCTGTGCAACAATAACGATTTACTGGACTTTTTATAAATCCTTTATTCGAGAATTGCGCCCTTATCCGCAGAAGATACCAGCTTCGCGTAGCGTGCCAGATACCCCGTTTTCACCTTCGGTTCGGGGCAAACCCACGCTGCTTTCCGCTTTGCCAGCGTCTCCTCATCCACCTTCAATTCAATTGTGCACTTCGGAATATCAATCGCAATCCGGTCGCCCTCTTCCACCAGCGCAATCAGTCCGCCCGCGGCGGCTTCCGGGCTGATATGCCCAATTGACGCGCCGCGCGTCGCGCCGGAGAAACGCCCGTCAGTCAGCAGGGCGACGCTTTCGCCTAAGCCCATGCCGCAAATTGCGGAGGTAGGGTTCAGCATCTCGCGCATCCCCGGCCCACCCTTCGGGCCTTCGTAGCGAATCACAACCACGTCGCCCGGCACAATCTTCCGGGCGTAAATCGCGGCGATTGCGTCCTCTTCGCTGTCGAACACGCGCGCAGGACCTTCATGCACCATCATTTCCGGCGCAACGGCGCTCTGCTTGACGACGCAGCCGTCTTTTGCCAGATTGCCCTTCAAAACGGCAATGCCGCCGCTGGTAGAATACGGGTTGTCAACCGGGCGGATGATGCGTTCGTCGCGGTTGACGACGCCTTCGAGGTTCTCCGCCATGGCCTTGCCTGTGCAGGTCATCACCGACGTGTCGAGCAAGCCCTTCTTCGTCAGCTCCTTCATCACGGCGAGGACGCCGCCCGCGCGGTCGAGGTCTTCCATGAACGTATCACCCGCCGGCGCAAGGTGGCAGAGGTTCGGGGTGTGGGCGGAAATCTCGTTCGCGTGGTCAAGGTTGATGGTTACGCCTGCTTCGTGCGCGATGGCGGGCAGGTGGAGCATTGTGTTCGTGGAGCAACCGAGCGCCATGTCAACGGTTTCAGCGTTGTTGAACGCGGCGGGGGTCATGATGTCGCGCGGGCGGATGTTCTTCTCCACCAGCGTCATAATCTGCATCCCAGCGTGCTTGGCAAGGCGCAGACGCGCGGAGTACGGCGCGGGAATCGTGCCGTTGCCCGGAAGCCCCATGCCCAGCGCTTCGGTCAGGCAGTTCATGGAGTTTGCGGTGTACATGCCGGAGCAGCTTCCGCAGGTGGGGCATGCGTTATCTTCGAAATCCTTGATAACATCGTCGCCGATCTCGCCGTTGGAATACTGACCGATAGCCTCGTAGATCTCAGAATAGCCTACGCGCTTGCCCTGTACGCAGCCGGGGTTCATAGGACCGCCGCTGCAGAAGATAGCCGGGAGGTTCATTCTTGCCGCTGCAAGCACCATTCCGGGTACTATCTTGTCGCAGTTCGGAATGAATACAACGCCGTCCAGCGGGTGAGCGGTCAGCATTACCTCGATGGAGTCAGCGATGAGCTCTCTGGAAGCGAGGGAATATCTCATGCCCTTGTGGTTCATTGCGAGACCGTCGCATACGCCGATGGTGAAGAACTCAAACGGAACGCCGCCCGCATTTCTGATACCGTCCTTTACTGCGCGTGAGATCTCGTGCAGGTGCATATGTCCAGGAACGTAGTCGCTGGCAGCACAGACAACCGCGATGAACGGTCTGTGCATTTCGCTGTCAGTTACGCCCAGAGCCTTGAGTATCGCTCTGTGAGGAGTTTTCTCTACTCCTTCTTTAATAAGATCACTTCTCATGATTTTTCCTTTCCGCCCGGATTCCGGGTCACGAAATTTATTTGCAGGAACGGTGGAGCATTGCGGCTCCGATTATGCCTGCGTCATTACCGAGGGAGCAAATCACGATCTCGGTATTTTTAGCGCTTCTCTTGGAATAAACCTGCTCTGCAACCGCCTTTTTCAGCGGAACGAGCAGCGTGTCGCCCTCGTTGCAGACTCCCCCGCCGATACAGAGTATATCCGGCTGGAAAATGTTGATAACGTTCGTTATCCCCACCGCGAGGTACTTCACATAAAGGTCCGTGACGAGCTTTCCGGCTTCGTCGCCCTGCTTCATAGCTATGTAAGCAGTCCGGGCGCTGACCTTTCCTTCATTCTTTATTAATTCTGCCATGAGGCTGTCCGGGAACTTCTCGGCATACTCGCGCGTAGTATTCACAAGCCCGGTCGCGGAGGAATATGCTTCAAAACAACCCTTGCGGCCGCAGGTGCAGGGTCTGCCGTCCACCTCGATGACCGTATGACCTATCTCGCCGCCCGCAAAATTCGAGCCGCTGTAGATTTTCCCGTCAATGATGATACCAGAGCCTACGCCTGTTCCGAGCGTGATCACTACCGCGCTTCCCGCGCCCTTTGCTGCGCCTGCGCAGTACTCGCCGTAGGCTGCCGCGTCCGCGTCGTTGCCGAGGTATGTCGAAACTCCGAATCTGGATTCAATATCGGTACGCAGCGGAGCATTTACGAATCCGAGGTTATTCGAGTATTCCACCACGCCGGTCGCCTGGTTGCAGGTTCCCGGGCAGCCGATACCGATGGAAGCAAGCTGCTGCGAAGTTATTCCCGCTTCAGCGCAGGCAAGCTCCGCGGCGCGGACTATGTCCGCGAGTATCTCCGCGTAGGGTCTCGGTGAGTTTGTCTTGACTTTGGAGCGTGCGACTATCTCGCAGTTTTCATTCACGATTCCGCATGCTATGTTGGTTCCGCCGATGTCTATGCCGAGGTGTCTCTCCATGTTTGCCATGCTGCGCCTCCTGTCAGGTTCAGATGATGTCGGTGAGAATAATTGTTCCCTTACCGGTTACGGTGTACTCGCCAGTGCCGGCGGTGATGAACAGGCTGTCGCCCTTCTTTGCCGCAGCCTTCTCAGAGCCTGCCGCGATCTCAAATGCTCCATCGAGCACGAGCAGGGAATTGAACGAGCCTTCGCCCGCTGTGAGCTTTGTGGTGCCGTCAAGCTCCAGCTTGTTTACATTGAAATACTCGCAGGAGCGCAGCAGCGTCTCCTTGCCGCCCTCGATGGCTGTGGGAGCGCCCTGAGCGGTGGTCGGGTACTTCGGAGGCACAAGGTTGGTGACTTCTTTCGCCTTCTCAACGTGGAGTTCACGGGGCTTGCCGTCCTTGCCAACTCTGCCGTAGTCGTAGATACGGTAGGTGGTGTTGGAATTCTGCTGAATCTCAGCAATGAGGATTCCCTTGCCTATTGCATGCAGAGTTCCGCTCTCAATAAAGAACACGTCGCCCTTGTGCACCGGAACGTTGTTTGTAACTTCAAGCAGAGTATTGTTCGCGATGCGCTCCGCGAACTCCTCCTTGCTTATCTCGTGCTTGAAGCCGTAGAGAAGCTCCGCGCCGGGGTCGCAGTCAACGATGTACCACATCTCGGTCTTGCCGTACTCGCCCTCTACACGCAGTGCGTACTCATTTGAGGGGTGCACCTGAACGGAGAGGTTGTCCTTCGCGTCGATGAGCTTTATCAGCACCGGGAAGTACTCAAAACGGCCGCAGTTCTTGCCGAGGACGCCCTTACCCTTTGCCGCTATGTAGTCGGAAAGGGTCTTTCCATCGAACTCGCCGCCGGTGATAACGCTCTGACCGTCCTTGTGGCAGGAAAGCTCCCAGCTTTCCGCAATTCTGTCGGAATCGAGCTGCTTGCCGTATTCCTCACGAAGTCTGTTGCCGCCCCAGATGTAGTCCTTGCAGGGCGCTTTAAGCTTTAAAATTGCCATAATTATGTATCCTTTCTTTGCGTCTCAGCAGCCTGGCTCAGTATCCCAGGCTCTCATTGACGATGATTACTTTTATTCGGTCGGGGACGCGCTGCTGCTCCAGCCTTACGAACGAGCAGCATACTCTGCCCTCGCTGCGGCAGTGTGAGCAAGTGCCCGTTACCTCGCACGGGGTCTTGCAGTTCAGCCGCTTTGTATTCATCGGAGCAGCCACCTGCTCCACCCGACAGACCGCCTCGTCCATGTCCTTCACTATCTTGTTGGTTCCAACGATCAGCACTACCTGAGCCGGTCCGTAGATCATTGCCGCGACGCGGTTTCCCCTGCCATCGACATTGTACAGCGCGCCGTCCTCCGTGACCGCGTTGCTGCTTGCGAAAAATGTATCAGAAACAAACGCCTTGTGCAGTATGTCCTCTACCTCATCAGGGGTCTTTCCCTCGGAGCGGTCAAGGTACACGCCCTTGAATTCCGTCATGAGCAGCTCTTTCACGCCGCTTTCTTCAAGCGTCATGGAGCCTCCGGCGGTTATCAGCTTATCGTTTTTTACAAGTTCCCGAACCAGACCGTAGAGCTGCTCGCGCGTTTCCACGTAGTAGGGCTTGATTTTGTTGCGCTCCAGCGCTTTCATCGTGCGCTGTATTCTTTCTTCCATGCCGTCCCTCCTGTTATTCCTCGTTCTGACCGGACTTCTGCTGAATTGTCGTGATGGAGTTATCCGATACGGTGAAGCTTCCGTCGTCGCCGTACACGCCGTAGGGTACGTAGTAATCGGCGGGGTTGATGCCGTACTTTACAGTGTTCAGCATTGCCGCCTTGCGCGCGGAAAGAATGTCCGCCGTGAGGTCAGTCTCCGCGTTGAGGATATCCTCGGCGTATGCGGTGAGCAGAGAGCCGTCAATGTAGGAAACATTCTGGTTCACAAGCTCTATCAGCAGGGAACCGATCATATTGAATCTGTAGGACTCGTCCTCGCCGAAATCCGCGAACATTATATAACGGAACACCTTTTCAGCTGTAAAGATCTGGTCGCCGGAGTTTATCGCCTCGACTTCAGTTCCGTCGGTGATGAGGAGCGTTTTCGCAACGTTGTACTCCACGTTTCCATAGGTCGCTATCAGCCCGGTGAGGGTCGCGCGGTCGAACTTCACGTAGCCGTCAAACTTTATACCAAGTGCGTCGGACCCTGCAGCGGCAACCCCCTGACCGCCCTGCGCCGCATAGATGTTCGGGAGCGTTCTGCCGGAGGAAGCAAGCGCTATTCCGTCAGTAACCGGAATAAACAGCAGGCGGTTGTCGACTGCATTGTAAGTCACCGCAATGAACAGCGACGGCATATCCGCAGAGCCGTCGGATATCATTGTCATGACCGACAGATCCATGCTGTGATCCGGCACAAAATCATCGGAAAGGGTGCCGTCGGTGCTCAGCCCGGTCTCCTGCGACTTGGGGAACAGAAAGTCCCGGAAGGAAAATATCGCCATGATTATCATAGCAAGAGTTATACAAAACGCTATTAAATATATATACCAGTTGCTTTTTCTGCGTACTGCCATAGATTCTGCCTTTCGCGACTGCTTTTTCAAAAAAAATGCCATCACCCGGAAAAGGTATTGAATTTTTCGGGAATTAGTAATATAATATACAAGGCGATATCAGAAAAAGAAGTCAATAGTTTTTCATCAATAAATGCCTTATAATATTATACCACACTTTTTCTGAAATTTCAACACATTGAGGAGCGAACATGAAGAATTTTTATCACAGAGCATGGGCGGAAATCAATCTCGACGTCCTGAAAAATAATATAGAGATCATCAGGGAATACTCCGGAAACCGCGATATTATCGCAATAGTAAAGGCAAACGCCTACGGTCACGGCGACGCGGAATGCGCGCTTGCAATGAACCACATCGGCGTAAAGCACTTCGCGGTATCCAATCTGTGGGAGGCTCAGAATCTTTCCTCGGCTGGGGTCGAGGGCGATATACTGCTTTTCGGTTACTGCGATATTCCGCTGATTTTCGAAAATCTTGACAAGAACTACATATTTACAGTCGGAAGCGTTCCCTACGCCAGGGAGCTTTCCGAGGCGGCTGTGAAGGCTGGTCTGAAGGTACCGGTGCATATCAAGTTCGACACCGGAATGTGCCGTGTAGGTATAACAACGGCGGAGGAAGCAGACCAGATACTTGCCCTTCCGGGGCTTGACTGCCGCGCAGGATACACGCACTTCTCAGTTGCGGACTCCCTCGAAAAGGAAGATGTGGAGTTCACCGAGAAGCAGTACAAAAAGCTCGCGGACATCTGCCATGCAAGGAAGCTTCCCATGCATTCCCAGAACAGCGGCGGCATACTGTTCCACAAGGATTTCGACGGCGACTTTATCCGCGCAGGCATAGTGATGTACGGACACCGCCCGAACACCGAATACCCGCTCCCGGACGGAATCAAGTCCGTATTCAGCATGAAGGCGGTAATCAGCCAGATAAAGACTATCAAGCCCGGCGACACGGTAAGCTACGGCAGGACGTTCAAGGCAGATCACGAGACCCGGCTCGCGCTTATCCCCTGCGGATATGCAGACGGCTTCAACCGCAGGCTCTCCGGTC
>ENA-OOZQ01002237-OOZQ01002237.1-human-gut-metagenome-genome-assembly--contig:-NODE-2237-length-10360-cov-4.412615_pt1 | contig 10360 bp, 19 predicted proteins | sample MGYA00241188_ERZ501399 | MGnify/ENA primary metagenome ERZ501399 (study PRJEB25962, sample SAMEA2042658) | human gut metagenome | biome: human gut; feature: human-associated habitat; material: faeces... | reverse complement strand
AGCACAACGCCGGTTCCGTTCTCTTCGCCGGATATGCCGCAGATGGAGATCGGCGACGACGACCTGCCGTTCTGAGGGCTGACGGATGGGAGATAAAAAGGAATACGTCAAGCTGTGGCTGAGTTACAGGAGCTATTTCGAGGCGTACAGTGCTGCTGAGGTGGGGCGCTTGGTGCTGGCCGCGATGGATTATCGCGAGTCGGGAGCAGAGCCAGAGTTCAGCGGGAGTGAGCGTTTCATTTGGCCTGCGATTCGACGGGACATTGACGAATCCGTAGCGGCTCAAAAAGCCATCTCCGCGTCCAGAAGCGAAGCAGGGAAGCAGGGCGGTCGGCCTGAATCAGAAAAAGCAAATGCTTCACCGGAAAGCAACGAAAAGCAAAAAAAGCAAATGCTTTCCGATGAAAGCAAAAAAAGCTATGGACAAAGGAAAAGGACAAAGGAAAAGGACATGGACAGTATTCTTTCCCCCCTTCCCCCCGCACTGCGCGAATCCGTTGAGAAATGGGTGGCGTACAAGGGCGAACGACGGGAGGAGTATAAGCCTGTCGGCCTGCAAAGCCTTGTTACGCAGATCACAAAGGCTGCGGAGGAATACGGCGAGGAAGCCATGATCGACGTGATAACCCGCTCTATGGCCGCAAATTACAAGGGGATCGTGTTTGACTGGCTGAAAGAGGCCAGCACACGCCCTGCGGCGCTCGGCCGCGCTGCAAAGCCCGGCTACGGCGTGCAGGGACACCATGACGAGCTGAACCCGCTGGAACGTGCAGCCGTGGACAGGGTGATGGGGCCGGTGTCAAAGGGCGCTGCCCGATTGCAGCAAGGCGTGCAGCGCCACGGGGACGAACTTGATGCGATCCAGCTGGAGGCGGTCGAGCGAATGCTTGCGGAAAACACATGAGATTTGTTTGCGATTGCTGCAACGATTGAACAAAAAGGAGAATAGGAAGAAATGAGCAAACCAAAATACATGAAAGGCGATTGCATTCGATCACTGGACGATTTGGTGCTGCAAGAAAATATCTATTGGAACGGGAGAATTTGGAATCGAAAGTGGTTCATGAACCTTCAGCTTCAACTGCTTCTGTCTCTAATCAAGCACAAGGCACTACAGTACGCTGTGAGACGAGACGGCAGCACAATGATGGTTCTTGAAGGAATGGAGGAAGAAACCCTATGAATGAAAAAGAGATCGTGAAGGCGCTGCGGTGCTGCGCGAAGGGGCTTGGACACGACGACGCGTGCGAAAACTGCAAGGTCGGAGAAATCCAAGATCGGCGGGAATACATCGAGTTTGCGGCTGCTAACATGATCGAGCGCCTGACCGCCGAGAACGCGGCGCTGCGGGAGAAGGTGCCGCAGTGGATCAGCGTGGAGGAGAAGCTGCCAGCAGATTATATTAAGCGATACCTTATCGCTTTTAAGGACGCAGGCGGAAGCATCGTGGATGCGGCTCGGTATATTCCGGGGCTCGGTTGGGAGTGTCGCAACTGGGAGGTTCCGCAGGGTTTGATTACCGACTGGATGCCGCTGCCGGGAGCACCGGAGAAAGGAGACAAGACATGATAGCTGTTTTAATCAGCATCAGGCCAAAGTGGTGCGAAAAGATCATAAGCGGTGAGAAAACGATTGAGGTGCGCAAGACGCGACCGAAACTCATTCCGCCGTTTAAGTGCTATATCTACTGCACAAAACCGGAGGAAAAGCTACTCACCATTATGAAAGACGGCGATGAGAATTATGGAGAGACGTATCACGGCAAGCCTGTTTTCATAAAGACGGAAAAAGCGCCGACCACTGGCTTATGGGATAAGCGGCAAAAGGTTATCGGGGAATTTCTGTGCGATCAGATCATCAACATTAACGGCGCGGGAAGAATCCCGCCGGATGCTGCGCGGCCAACCTGCCTAGAGCCTGCGGAGCTGCACCAGTATCTCGGAGCTGCCACCGGCTTCGGCTGGCACATTTCCAACCTCAGAATTTACGATCACCCGCGCGATCTGTGGGAGTTTGCCGGTCTGCAGCGGGAGACAGAATTCGGCCTTGCACCCAGGCCAATCACCCGCCCGCCGCAGAGCTGGCGGTATGTGGAGGAAGAACTATGGAACGATTGACAAGTCCTAATATCAACGTAGACCCGGACACCGACCGATTTCTGCACGCCGTGATCGGCGGAAAGGAAATCGACTGGAAGCAGTGCCGGGACAGCACGCTCAACGTGCTGATCAACGGCCCAACGAGCAACGGCTTTGGCAAGGATATTTTCCGCAAGATGGCCCGCGATCTGTACGGACGGCTGAAAGCCTACGAGGACACGGGGCTTGAACCGGAAGCAGTGGAAACGGTTAAGCTTGCGCTGGCCGCAAAGCATTTGGTAGACCTCGAAACGCTCAACAATACGCCAATCAGCAGGCTTGTAGAGCTTGCCGAGGCCGACAAGGACGGGTGCGTCATTATATTGCCGTGCAAGGTGTACGAGACTGACGGGGTGAGGGTGTATGAGCACACGGTGCGCGAGGTCATCTACGAGACGGCAGGCGGCCCGGCTTTCGATAAAAATGCAATCCACGGAGTACACCCACTACGACGAAAATGGCGAGTTTATTGGTAGCAGCGTGGACACCGATCTTTCTGACCTGCTGGACGAGGCTGGCGTGGAGGTGCGGGACGATGGGCCAACATAAACACAACCCGGTCGCCATTGCGGCGGCAAAAGGCGAGCTGCTGTCGAAGCTGTATCGGTAGTGCGTTGCCAAGATTGCGAGAATTTCAGTCGGAATGAAGAAAATGACCCGTACTGCGCAGATCGGAGAGGGCTTTCAGACCCGGAGCCTGACGGGTATTGCAGCTACGGAGAACGGAGGGAAGAATAAAGGATGAGCCTAATAGACGCTTCCAGATACACCACAATGATTATGGCGCAGAATCCAGACTGGTGCGCCAAAAGAATGGAAAACTTCGAGAAGTACATCACGGAAAATAGTGCTGGTGCTGCCGAGGTGTGTAATGAAAGGAAAGACAACTCCGCGATGGTGATTCTCAAGGATGAGGAGGGCAAGAAGGATGGCAACGAAACGAGTATGTGACCGCTGCGGGGCGGAGATAAACCCCACAAGCTCTGCGACGTATGTAAACGTACGAAGCGCGTTCCATGAGGAATCACCTGATATTGAGCTTTGCTGCTCCTGCGCGATGCAAATCAAAGAATGGCTTAAGCCGCGTGTAGAGGAGGGCAAGAAGGATGACTAAACTGAAACCATGTCCATTTTGCGGGGGAGAAGCACTTCTTGAACCGTACAGAGCAAGAAAAGGGTATGAAGCATCAATACAATGCAATCAATGCTTATGTTCTATGTCCACCATAACCTATGACGAAGAAGAAACGGCGATAGAGGACGTTGTAAAAGCGTGGAACAGGAGGGTAAATGATGACTGATTACATCAGCCGCGAGGCGGCGCTTATGAAACTAATGCAGGACGGGTGCAGCGCAAAAAACTTGCAATCCATCTCGGATATGCCCGCCGCCGACGTTGCGGAGGTGGTGCATGGAACGCCGGTGACGGAAGTGCGCAAGAAGACGATTGTGGGATACCATGAGGAGATCGGAGTTTTAGCGGAAGACTGCTCTACACTTTACCGCAGGAATATGGTGCATGTGGATATCCCGTATGACTACTGCCCGGTGTGCGGCGCAACGCTGTGCTCGCGGTGGCATAATTTCTGCGGGAAATGCGGGGCGAAGATGGATGGAGCTGCCGAATGAGCGGACTGCGGTTTGCTCGTGGGAGCGCGAAAGGAGGGAAACTGATGCAGGATTGCTGTTTGATCTGCAGGAATCTGGAATACAGAAAGAACTACGTTTATCCGTATCGGTGCTTGAAGCACAAGGCCGAACGGTTCTCGGAGAAGGAATTGGAACGGATGTACTTTTCCGGAGAGGAGTGCAAAGACTTTGAACAAAGGAGGTGGCCAGATGGGCACAATTCTGGCGATTGACCCCGGCAATATTCAATCCGGCTATGTGGTGGTCGAGCACGACGGCGAAGAAATTCGCCGCGTGCTGGAGGCCGGGAAGATCGAGAACCCGGCAGTGACTGATATGCTGGATCGGAAGCTTTATGCGAACTGCATAGACGTTGCAATCGAGATGATCGCGGGCATGGGCATGACGGTCGGACAAGAGGTGTTCGACACCTGCGTCTGGATCGGGCGATTCTGGGAAATCGCGTTGAGGTCGGGCGGATATGAGCCGAAGAGGATCTACCGCCGGGAAGAAAAGCTGGATCTGTGCGGCTCGCTATCTGCCAAAGATGCAAACATCCGGCAGGCCCTCGTTGATCGCTACGCGCCCGGCCAGCCGAATTTCGGAAAGGGCACGAAGAAAGACCCCGGCTTCTTCTACGGCTTCTCTGCGGATATGTGGGCTGCGATGGCGGTAGCTGTGACGTATTTCGACAAGTACATAAAGGGGGTAAAGCTTTGAGCAAGACGCAGCGCAAGCCACCAAGGCCGCCGATGCAGTTGACGTGCGATGCCTGCGGGAAAACGTTTATGCGCGCACCATCGAAGGACAAGGCAAAATACAATTTTTGCAGCGAAGCGTGCGCATGGACGGCACATAGGGAAGATGTGATGGGCCGGGCGGAGCGCGTGCGGATCCTGATTACATGCTCGATCCCGGTATATCCGGAAATGCGGCCTGTCTGCGGGCGGGTGTATCCTGCCGAGAAATACAAATACAGGACAAACCGAACGGGCTACGTCGTTGCGGTAAACGGCAAGCGCGTATGTGTGAGGGTGGACGAATGCAAGGAAATCTATGGCTTACACCGGTGCAGGCTCCGTGTAAGGGCTGCGCGGACAGGCACACCGGCTGTCACACGGACTGCACCCGATACATAGCATTCCGCCGGGAGGCGGACAGATACAAGCAGGAGCAATCGAAGGACGCGGCGAGATATGCAACGACACGGGGCTGTATGCGGACGCTGCACGATGCGAACCGCGCAAAGCGCGAAGGGAGGCAACATTACTGATGAGCACGCCGCGATACGGCTGGTGGGCCTATGCGAAATGGATGATTCGCAGCTATAAGGGCGGCGGGCTGATGACGAGGGCCGAGCGCGCTGCCGTTGAGGATGCAATCGCAGAGACGGAACGGCTCGCTGACGGCGTGGAGCGGCTGCGGCTCATAGACTTGGTTCTTTGGAAGCGGACGCACACCTTACAGGGCGCTGCGATGGCGGTTTATGTGTCCGAACGCACCGCGCAGGAGTGGCACAGGCAATTTATTCGCCTTGTGGGGCAAAAAAGAGGGCTTTTATGAAAAAGTCTGCGTCCCAGAGCCAAATTTAACATTTACTATAAGGGCGTAGAGATCAACTCTACGCCCTTCTTCATCGGCACCGCAGCGTTCTGCGGAAACCTCCTCCTCCTGTTCTCGTGTTCTCCGGTGTGAATAAATATATTTATTCACACACGGAGACACGAGAACGAAAGAATGAGGTTGCTGGCCGGTGAGCGGACATGATGGGGAGGACAACATGGAGGTAAAAAACAGAAAGCTTTCCAGCATTACTGCATACGGGAAAAATGCGAAGAAGCATGACAAAACGCAAATCAACAACGTTGCGGAGAGCATCAAGCAGTACGGTTTTGTGCAGCCGATTGTGATTGACCGTGACGGCGTGATTGTAATCGGACACTGTCGCGCTATGGCGGCGAAGAAGCTGGGAATGGAAGAAGTGCCGTGCGTCTGCGTGGATGATCTCACGCCGGAACAGGTGAACGCCCTGCGGCTGGTGGATAACAAAAGCAACGAGAGTGACTGGGACTTTGACCTGCTGGCTGACGAACTGCCTGGTCTCGACCTGTCAGCGTTTGACTTTGACTGGGGCCTGCGCGACGAGCTGGACACATCCGTTGTGGAGGATAACTATGATCCGGTTCTTCCTGCGGAGCCGAAGAGCAGACTTGGCGACGTGTATCAGCTTGGAGACCATCGCCTTATGTGCGGAGATAGCACGTCTTTGACAGACGTACAGAAGCTCGTAGGGGGGGCACAAATGGATTTGCTGCTCACCGACCCTCCGTACAATGTGGACTATCAGGGTACCGCCGGGAAGATTAAGAACGACAATATGGAGGATACGGCATTTAGACGGTTCCTGACGGATGCCTTCTCCAATGCGGCGATGGTCATGAAACCAGGTGCGCCATTCTACATTTGGCACGCCGATAGCGAAGGGTATAACTTCCGTGGGGCGTGCAGAGACGCAATGCTCCGAGTAAGGCAGTGCTTGATTTGGGTAAAAAATAGCATGGTCATGGGGCGGCAGGATTACCAATGGAAGCATGAACCTTGTCTCTATGGCGAGAGCGAGATTGAAGAGAACGAGCACGAGCCGTGCTTGTATGGATGGACGGAAGGCCATAAGCATTACTTCTTCAAAAACCGAAGACAGACCACTGTTCTCAATTTTGATAAGCCGGTGAGATCGGCAGAGCATCCAACCATGAAGCCGATTAAGCTATTCGACTACCAGATGCAGTGTTCCAGCAAGCCGGGAGAGAATGTGCTTGACCTGTTTGCTGGTTCTGGCACAACGATCATGGCAGCAGAGCAGAATGGCAGACGCGCTTTCTGCATGGAGTACGATCCGAAGTATGCCGATGTAATTGTTGACCGTTGGGAGAAGTTTACGGGGAAGAAAGCGGTGTTGCTGAATGACGATTGAAGAAGCGCAGGCGATTATTGCCAAAACAAATAGCCCGTACCTAAAACGGGACATGGAAAAGTTTATCAAACGACAGCAGAGAAAGGAGGGCGCGTATGGCAAGGCCTAGAAAGGAAATAGATCAGAAACAGTTCGAGAACCTCTGCGGCCTGCAATGCACGCTTGAGGAGATCTGCGGTTGGTTTGACGTGACTGATAAAACACTGGATAGTTGGTGTAAACGCACCTATCATGCCAGTTTTTCCGAGGTATTTAAGCAAAAGCGAGGAGCGGGGAAAATTTCACTGCGGAGAAGTCAGTGGCAGCTTGCGGCAAAGAACGCGAGCATGGCTATTTGGCTGGGTAAACAGTATCTTGGCCAGCGTGACGTTGTCGAGCTTGGTTTGCCGACTGATAACGCGCAGGAGGACGCGCTGAGCGTAAGCCTGCGCGAAATGGCGGAAGGGCTGGAAAGCGATGATTAGTTCAAAGCAGCGGAAAATCATTGCTTTCCCATATTCCAAGTATGATGCGCTGATCTGCGACGGCGCTGTACGTTCCGGTAAGACCTCAATCATGATGTGGGCGTTCGTCCGCTGGGCGATGGAGAATTTCAGCGGGCAGCGCTTTGGCGTGTGTGGCCGCACAGTGGATAGCTGCACAAAGAACATTATCGTGCCGTTTACGGCGATGAGCCTTACGAAGGAGCGATATATCATCCGCTGGCGGCGCGGTGACAAGGTGATGGAAGTGCGGCGCGGAGCCGTGACGAATTACTTTGAAGTGTTCGGCGGTAAGGACGAGGCAAGCTATACACTGATCCAAGGCCGGACGCTGGCTGGTGTGCTTCTGGACGAGGTGGTGCTGATGCCACGATCGTTTGTGGAGCAGGCACTTGCACGTTGCTCTGTGGACGGTGCAAAGCTGTGGTTCTCTTGCAATCCCGGAAGCCCTCACCACTGGTTTTATGCAGACTGGATTAAACGCCGAAAAGAAAGAAATGCTCTGTATCTGCATTTTGAAATGCGAGACAACCCAGGGCTTAGTGAACGAACAATTAAACGCTATGAAAATATGTATTCCGGCGTTTTCTATGAGCGATATGTACTTGGACATTGGGTAATTGCCGAAGGGCTTGTCTACCCGATGTTTGGCGATTCCTGCATCGTGCAGGACATACCGGACACCGGAGATTACTACATTTCCATTGACTACGGCACGCACAATCCGTTTTCGGCTGGTTTGTGGTGCGTGACGAAAACAGAAGCGGTGCGCATTGGAGAGTATTATTACTGCGGGCGAGAAGAACGGAAAGAAAAAACGCCAGAAGAGTATTATTCAGAGGTAAAGCGTCTTGCGGGTGGGAGAGATATAAGATGTCTGATTGTAGACCCGTCTGCGGACGCTTTTATTGCCACCGTAAAGAAGCACCATGAGTTCAAAGTTCGTGGGGCTGTGAATGATGTACTGCCAGGCATACAGACAACGGCTGAGATGATCGCGTCCGGGAAGGTCAAAATACATGAGAGCTGCAAGGACGCCATCCGCGAATTCGGGCTTTACAGGTGGGACGAAAAAGCAGAATCTGACCGCGTCGTGAAGGAAAACGACCACGCTATGGACGAAATCAGGTACATGGTGATGACGGTCTTGAAAAAGCACTTCAAAGAACACAGATTTGTGCCGGAGCTGGCGCGGTGAGGTAAAAGATGAAAACATATCAAGATTTTTTAGAGGTCGCGGAAAAGTCTGACCGGGAACGGATGGAATTTGTTCTGTCCGCGATAAATAATCACAAAGACTCGGATTTATACAAACAGGCGGTTATTGCGAAGGAATACGACGCGCACAGGAATGTGACGATTGCTAATTTTCAAAAGCTGCTTTATACACTCAACGGGAAAGTCATTCCGGACAACTACAGTCCGAACTATAAGCTTCGGAGCAATTTCTTTGCAAATTTCATCACGCAGGAAACGCAGTATCTGCTCGGGAACGGCGTGACGCTGAAAGAAGCCGCGAACAAAGAAAAACTCGGCGCATCGTTCGACGTTCGGCTGCAGGACGCAGCGCATGCGGCCCTTGTTGGAGGCGTATCGTATGGCTTCTGGAACCTTGATCATCTTGAGGTTTTCGACGTAACAGAGTTCGTTCCGATTCTCGATGAGGAAAACGGTGCGTTGCGCTCCGGGATTAGATTCTGGCAGGTATCCGATACGAAGCCGCTTCGCGCAACACTCTACGAGCCGGACGGCTTTACACAGTTCATCCGCAGAAGCGGAAAAAACATGGAGATCCTAGAGGCAAAGCGCGGATATGTATCTGTCGAGGCAAGTTCCGAAGCGGACGGTACGGAGATCCTTGCATATCAAAACTATCCCGGCTTCCCGATTATTCCGCTCTACGGCAACCGCGCAAGGCAGTCAGAGCTTGTCGGCCAACGCGAGGCGATAGACTGCTACGATCTCATTAAGTCAGGCTTTGCGAATACAGTTGATGAGGCGTCGATCATTTATTGGACGATCTCAAACGCCGGTGGCATGGACGAGATCGATATGGCACGGTTCAAAGAGTCCATGCGGCGGATCGGCGTTGGGCTCGTGGACGACGACGGCGCGAAGGCAGAGGCTCATACGCTCACAATCCCAGTTGAAGCTCGGGAAGCGCTTCTTTCCAGAATCAGCGACGATCTTTACCGTGACGCGCAAATGCTTGATGTGGCAAAAGTGCAGGCGGGGCAGAAGACGGCGACGGAGATCATGGCGGCGTATCAGCCGATGGATAACAAGGTGGATCAATTTGAATACTGCGTGATCGAGTTCCTGCAGGCGTTGTTTAAGATCGTTGGTATTGATGACGAGCCATCCTTTATGCGATCCAAAATAACAAATCAGTTAGAACAGACGCAGATGGTGCTGCTTGCCGCGAGCTACCTTGACGACGAAACGATTCTGAGCAAGCTGCCGTGGCTTACGCAGGAGGAAATCGCAAACATTTTGAAGAGGAAAAGCGCGGAAGAATTAGAGCGATATTCCACGAAAGATATGGAGGAATAGACGTATGAGCAGCATGGTACAGGGCGATGCGTACAGTCTGGCCGTCACGGTCAAGAACAACGGGCAGGCTGTCGAGATCGACGATATTGAGAAGATCGAAATGACGCTTCTGTATTTGCAGAAGTATTACCCAGGCCAGATCACATACGCGGACGGGAAATTCTATTTCCCGCTGGCGCAGGAAGAAACATTCCGCCTGCCGAAGGTCTGCCCGATGCAGATTCGCGTGAAATTCAAAAGCGGTGACGTGCTCGGCTCCGAGAAAAAGCAGATCGACGTATCTGCCGCGCTTTCAAAGGCGGTGTTGTGATGGGCGGCATTGAATTTGAACTCAAGAACCGCGATCCGGTTGACGTTTCCTTTAACGTTTCCGTGCGTGCTGGCGGCGGCTCCGGCGGCGGCTACAACATCGGCCCCGGCCTGAAGCTGGACGCCGAAACGAACACCCTGTCCGTCGATACGGCGGACGCAGTCGAAAAGGACAACACCAAGCCCGTAACGTCCGCCGCCGTGTATACGGAGGTCGGCAACATCAACGCGCTGCTTGCGACGATTTAAGGAGAGGATTTTATGAGCACACAAAC
>ENA-OOZQ01002235-OOZQ01002235.1-human-gut-metagenome-genome-assembly--contig:-NODE-2235-length-10363-cov-2.066162_pt1 | contig 10363 bp, 4 predicted proteins | sample MGYA00241188_ERZ501399 | MGnify/ENA primary metagenome ERZ501399 (study PRJEB25962, sample SAMEA2042658) | human gut metagenome | biome: human gut; feature: human-associated habitat; material: faeces... | reverse complement strand
CTCGGCTGTCATAAGCAGCTTTAATACGGGCCTCGTTTCCTGCCGGCAGATAGAATGCTTTTGCCTTGTCACTCAGCTTTTCCAGACGTCCGTCTACTTTTGCTTTTATTTTTTTTACCATATCGTCTAATGCCTCTTCCGTACCGTCAAAGCCGATTTCGCGATACTGTGCTTTTACTGTTGCCGGATCAGTATTACGCAAGAAGAATACTTCACGGTCTTTAATATCTAAGCTTGAGAACCCCGGAATGTATTCATCCCAGTTAAATTTACTGCCGTCTATATTTTCGTAGGTTTCTACAAAATCCACACTGGCCAACATGGTGTTCCAGCAAGAACCAAATGTAGTACGGCCGCCATAACGGAAGCTCATGGAATTTCCGTAAGTGCTGCCATTGTTATCGATACACTGCAAAGAGAAGATAGCTTCATCACTCTGTTCATTAGCTTCCTTGAAGAGTTGCTTGTAACCATCCTGAAATAATGAATGTCCCAATTCACCTACTTTACGGAAATCTGCTTCCGCCTTACTCCATTCTTTGGCCCACAGATAGATTTTGCCACGCAGTGCATAAGCCACTGATTTGGTGACATGACCCCATTCTGCTTTACCGGCAGCGATACGGTCGGGGAAATTCGGATCATTTATTGCGTCGGTTAAATCTTGTATGCAGAAATTCCATATATTCTCTTCGCTTTCACGTGGTTTGTCTGCTTGATCAAGTTCCATAGGCGTATCATAATAAGGAACACCCCTGAAGACTGCATTCAGCTTGTAATAATAAAACGCACGCAATACTTTTGCTTCGGATAATAATTTACCTTTTACGCTTTCACTTATCGGTGCGTCGGGTAGATGTACAATGGCATCATTGGCACGATAGATACCTGCATAATGTTGTTTCCAATAGTCTGAGAATATTCCGGAACCGATAGAAGCTGTACCGGCCAGCAGTGGATAATCGTTGTCGCGACAGGTTGCACCCACGCTGAATGCCTCCATTAGATAAGCCTCTTTTGCCACATACCCTTCGCGCAGGGTGGCGTAGATAGAGGCTACTCCCATAGTACAAAAGTTTTCATTACTCCACATACTGCCCGATGATGCTTTATCATATGGCTTTGTATCCAGTAAATCTCCCTGGCAACTGCTTATAGCAATTGCTGTGGCTGTTAATATGAATAATTTATTTAATAGTTTCATAAGATTTCAAGATTTATTTAGAATGTTATATTGGCACCTATTGCAATTGTTCTAAACGGAGAATAGCCCATACCGGTAGCAGATTCCGGGTCTTGGCCTTCAAATCCGGTAATTGTCAGCAGATTTTCAGCTGAAACGTAAACACGTGCATTCTGCATAGCGATTTTTGAAACCCAGTTTTTCGGTAGAGTATAACCTAAAGACAGGTTCTTCAATTTGATATAATCACCTTTGTATAGCCATAAAGTTGTATTTCCATGACGATTTTGTACATAGCCGTCTATATAAGCCATACGGGGATATTTCGCGTTGATGTTGGTACGTGGATCATCCGGATTTTCGGGATTGTAGAAATAATGGTTTTCGGCAATCCGTTGTGCGATGGTGCTACCCCATTCTGTAGATGCGGCATTATAGCCAGTGGTTGCTCCCCAGTATATGCTGAATCCGGCAGCTCCCGCCCATACCATAGAGAGGTCGAATCCTTTCCATGCGGCAGAGGCCTGAAAACCGAAATTATATTTGGGCTTATTGGATGTTTTTTGGAAAGTATAGTCGTTATCGTCACCATATACTCCATTATTATTGGAGTCGGCATAGATGTAATCACCATACCAGATCTTGTTTTTGGCAACCGTCTTGCCCGGCTGAAATTCATATCCGGCTGCGATCATGTCTTTTACCCATGTCATATCTTTTTCTGTACGGATCATACCGGTCTTAGGTCCTCCTTGAGGATTTACGCTGCCATCCGCATTGTAGTAAGAGCCATTGCCATGATAAACGTTCCGTAAATAGTATTCATTCATCATGCGGCCTTCAACAATGGGGGTTGTGCCACCACTGGACACTTTACCGATATTATCTTCCCATTTACCTCCGGTCAGTTTGTTACTCGGATCTTCTACCCATGTTCTTTCATAAGATCCGTTATAGGCATCTATATTGCTTTTGTTGTATGAGAAGTTGCCGTTAATGGAGTAGCTTACCCCTCCTATGTTATCACGCCATCCCAGTGATAACTCAACTCCCTTATTGCTCACTTTGGCGAGGTTCTGACGGGGGGCAGTCATTGTTCCGAATACATAAGGAATAGTTGGGCGGTATAAGATACCGTCGGTTTTCTTCTGATACAGGTCGGCACTTATGCTCAGACGGTCCTTTAATAAATTAACATCAACACCAAAGTTGACAGAGGTGGTAGATTCCCATTGCAGTAAGCTATTGGCGATGGCACCCATATACAGTGCAGAATTTAAGGCATTTCCAAATACTGCGTTGGTGGTACTGTATACCGACATGTATTCGTAGTTACCAATTTCAGAGTTACCTAATTTACCCCAAGATGCACGGATTTTCAGGTTATCCAGCCAGGCACGGGTATTTTCCATGAAGCTTTCTTCTGAGATGCGCCATGCACCTGATAAGGAAGGGAAGAATCCCCAACGATGATCTTTATGGAAGCGTGAGGATCCGTCATAACGGAAATTCGCCTCAAATAAATACCGGGAATTATATGCATAGTTCACGCGTCCGAATACAGAACGTGTGGCATAATCCTGGGTTGCACCTTTGGTACTTGTCATTTCGGTTGCTTCATCAAACTGGTTCAGTGATTCGTCGATCAAGCCTTTCTTTGCGGCATCTACAGTATAGTAATTCTTGTAGAATTCCTGATAACCTAACAATGCGGATACATCGTGTTTCTGAGCAAATGTGTGATGGTAGTTTAACAGGTTTTCCAATGTATAAGAATAATTGGATTCATAACCGAAACTTGTGCTTAATTGAGAAGGAGGAGTGATACCATCGACAATTACCCCGTCACTGAAACGTGTCTGATAAGCGGGTACTCCCCATTGGCGGGTTTCGTAGATGTAACGGTTGTAATTGAAGTTGAAATCCCAACTTAGATCTTTAAAGAACTTGACCTTACTAAACAGGGTCGTGTTGAAACGGTTGTAGCGTTTGAAGCCATCATTCCGTGCCAGTTTATATAGTGGGTTATTGGCTGTTGCACGTTCGTCCGGACATTCCGGGTAGCCGAAACTTCCGTTCCATTCGGGATAAGTACCGGCTGTAGATTGTCGGAGGAAAGTATTGGCATTGCTAAAGTCACCCACCTCACGGTCCATTTGTGAGGCATAAGTGCGCGTACCTAAAGTCAACCATTGAGTTGGGTTGGCTTCAATATTGGCACGTACAGAGTAGGTTTTGTTGGCTGTATTGTCTACAATACCTTCATTATCCTGATAACGGGCTGACAATAAGAAACGAATTTTGTTGGATCCTCCTGAAACTGAAAGATTATGTTCGTGTATCATACCTCCTGAGTATAGCTCTTTCAGCCAGTTGGTATTTGGGTATGCGATGTAATTAGGAACACCGTTTTCGTTTACTCCATTGGGATCTTTTGATTTCTCTCTCCACAAATCGATATACTTTTGGTCAAAAAGAGTTCCGGAGCCAACATTTTCGCAAGATTCGTTCATTAATTCCATATAATCCGCATAGTTGCTCATAGTTTCTATCATGCGTGTCGGGCTGTTGAAAGAGACGCGTCCACTATAGTTTACCTGTATCTTGTCGCGATCGCCGCTTTTTGTTGTGACTAAGATGACTCCGTTGGCAGCACGGGCACCATAAATAGCACAAGAAGCTGCATCTTTTAGAATAGAGATATTTTCTATGTCCTGAGGGTTAATGGCATTCAATGAACCTTCCATGCCATCGATGATAATCAAAGGTGAGGCATTATTCATTGTACCGTTACCGCGTACCCGTAGGGTTGTGTTATCCTCTCCCGGCATTGCCGAGCCTGAGCTGGCTTGAAGTCCTGGACTTAGACCGGCTAATGCCGAAGATACTGTCGTAATGGGGCGTGATTTAGTTTGTTCTTCAAAATCAACGGAAGATACGGCACCTGTTAAATTTGCTTTCTTCTGTGTGCCATACCCTACCACTACTACCTCGTCGAGTGTTTTGCTGTCTTCTTCCAGTTGGATGTTGAAAGACACCTGGTTGCCACTTACTTTGACTTCTTTATTGAGATAGCCGATGTAAGAGATTTGCAGTGTTGCGTTGGACGGTACTTCGAGACTAAACTCTCCGTTCAGGTTTGTGATGACGCCAATAGTTTTATTACCTTTTACAATGACGTTAGCTCCGATAATCGGTTCTCCATTTGCATCTTTGACAATACCTTTAATCGTTCTGTGCTGTTGGGGGACTGCTGTGATCGCATCTCCGTTTTCAACTGTTTCTTGTGAAGAAACAGCCCAGGCACTACCGCTTAAAAGCATTATTAACGATGTACTTACAAGTACCCTTTTAGAAGATAAGGGTAGCAAATGTAATTTGCTTTTTCTCATAATACTTTAGATTGAGTTAATAAAAGTGTTAAATACATCGCAAAACTACGGTAACTGATCTGATCCGATGTGATACTTTTATTCTCAATAGGGGCACTAATTATTCAGAGCCTATTTGGAAGCTGTCCTAATCTGTGTTTTCCATATGGTTTTATGTACAAAATTTTGTGATAAAATGCTAAATTGAATAGGAATTTTGGGCATAATTTGTTCTTTTTCATGATCCGTATACTATTAAACTTTACAAAAAACAAATGAAAGAATCGGACTATGTCGTGAAGCAGACCTCTCTATGCTATTTTTGTTCGCAGTATAGGCACTAATTGTTCTTAACTCAGTAGAAGTTCCAGAAGAACTTTGGCGATGTCGCTGGAGAAAGAACGTATTGAAAAGGAACATATTGAAGAAATGAATCAAGCTAAATTACGATTCTTTACCAACGTGAGCCATGAGTTCCGTACTCCTTTAACTCTCATTATAAGTCAGGTAGAACTTATGTTACAGAAGAATACAATACCTCCATCTTTGCACAACAGTATTTTCAGGATAAGGAAGCATGCCCAACAAATGAAACTCCTAATCTCAGAATTACTTGACTTCCGGAAATTCGATCAAAACTATATCCAATTAAAACTATCGGAACAAAGTCTGAATACATTTTTGGAGGAGGTCTATCTGTCTTTCTCAGCTTATGCCTCTCAGAAGTCTATTTCTTATCATCTGAAGCTACTGGAGCAGGATGTATTTATTTGGATAGATGACTGGCAAATGAGAAAGGTTCTGTTTAATTTGCTTTCGAATGCTTTTAAACATGTTCCGGATAAAGGAAAAATAAATATATTGACCTCTACTACGCCGGATCAGGTAATTATTGCGGTTAAAGATTCCGGAAATGGCATTAGTAAAGAAGAACAGGAGCGGATATTCGACCGTTTTTATCAGGCAGACAATCGGAATAAAGCGATTCATGTTGGCACTGGTATCGGGCTCGCATTAACGAAAAGTATTATTCAGCTACATCATGGTACAATTGAGGTAGAAAGTGAGTTAAATGAAGGAAGCTGTTTTATTGTGAAGTTACCTAAAACTCGTGCTTGTTTTGAAAAGGATACTGAAGTCGTTTTTCTGCGTTGTAGTCTTTTTGCTGAGTTGCCTTGAGCCTATGATACAAGAGAGTACCATACCGGATGAGAACTTTATGGAAAAGGATGATTCTATGTTCGAAACTCCCTTGATAGATGGGCGGGAAGGGAAACGGAAAGTTCTGTTGGTAGAAGATAATGTGGAACTTCTGCATGTACTCAAAGAAATATTTTCATCACTTTATCAGGTGGTGACGGCAGCTAATGGCGAGGAGGGATTAAAACAGGCTTTTGCAGAAGTTCCCGATTTGATAGTGAGTGATGTTATGATGCCGGTAATGACAGGAACGGAGATGTGCCTGAAAATAAAGAATAACATAAACCTGTGTCACATTCCGATTGTATTGTTGACTGCACTTGACACTGTAGACCAAAATATTGAAGGACTACGTCGTGGGGCAGACGACTATATCACCAAGCCATTCAATGCAAAAATCTTAATAACCCGTTGCAATAATTTGATCCGTAACCGCTTGTTGATGCAAAGCCGTTTTGCTAAAGATCAGATTTCGGAAGTCAACCTGTTGGCTGCTAATCCGATAGATAAAAGTTTCTTGGATAGAGTAATCAAAGTGGTAGATAAGTATCTTGATAATGAGGATTTTGATATTGGTATATTATGTCAGGAACTTGGAATGGGACGGACGTTGTTGCACACAAAATTCAAAGCATTGACAGGAATGACACCCAATGAATTTATTCTAAATCACCGATTGAAAAAAGCATCGCTGATGTTGAAGAACGAACCTTATTTGCAGGTAGCAGAAATATCCGATAGGTTAGGTTTCGGTTCTCCGCGCTATTTCAGTCGTTGTTTTAAAAACCAATATAACGTTACTCCGATGGAATATCGCAAAGGAGCTAAACAGGAAAATCTTAAATGACCTAAGTTGGATACCGGATAAGGAGAATAACATCTGAAAGTAAATTTATGCTCGTAAAGAAACTATTTAATCAATATGGACTCATGGTCTATTTAAATAGCCGGATTAAAAAGAATCTGATGATAGGTGAGAGAAGAGGGATTTTGCCGTAATATCGCCAAAGTTCTTCTGGAACTTTTTTCGCGCCATATAAAGTAGGTCACTGAAATGCTGATGGTGATGTAACTGAGCCATGCCCACCAAGTAAGATACCAGGGAGTGCTGATATGTATCTGTAATAATATTTCTTGTGCTTTGCGCATTTTCAGCGAGTTGCCTTTTTGGCGTACGTGTAGCACGTAGTCTCCAGGATCAAGGTTGGTGTATTTCAGGCTTGTTTGTGAGGTGAGTGACCATTGCTTGTCAAAACCTTCTAACTGATACTCATACCAAGTATTATTCAGTATATCCACATAGTTGGAAGAAGCAAACTCAATAGTCAGGTTATTTTGAGCGGCATTTAGATTTACTTCCCGGACAAAAGGGAGCCCTTCTGTCAGTATACGACTTTTGTCATCCGGACTTATCCGTGCGTTGTTGACGGATAAACTTGAAAAATAGAGTTTAGGTTTGGGATATTCTTTGTTCAGGTCTTTCTCCAGAAAAGAACTAAGCCCTCCTGTACCTCCGATAAATATTGTATGGTCACTACACATCCATACACCACAACCATTAATGATGGATGAGAGGGACAGTCCGTTATCCAGTTCAATGGAACGGAATGATTCGGTGGTTGGATTAAATAGTGTGATACCCCGATCACTTGTGATAAGTATGTTATCTGTCGAAGTCTGTAGAAGATTATAGCAATAATTGCTAAGTAGTTGGTTCTGTTCGGGAGTATAGTTGATGCAGGTCTGAGTTTGTTCGTTATAGCAAAAAAGTCCTGAACCTAAAGTGGCGATATAAAGATATTGATTGTTACCTTTCAAAATCTTGCTGATGCCGAACTGTCCAATGGATGCAGGCAGACTGAATGATTTAACTTCTTCGGGATGTTTCAGGTTTATACTATATAAGTTAGTACCTGCCGACAACCAGAGAAAGCCTTTGGGGTCAATGGTGAAAGTTTGATAGTAATATCCGTCATAAAGCAAGCGGAATTCATTCGTATCGGGATTCATGGAGAAAACTCCGTTGCGTGCGGAAACGATTAGCTGGTCGTTATAGAAAGATACTTGGAAAATAACATCATTGGGCTCTTTTTTGCCTTTCGTGGAGTAATTGAGGTAGTTGTAAAAACGTCCTGTTTTGCGGTCGAGCCGGGAAAGACCTCCCATATGCGTACCTATATATAAACAGTCTCTTTTAGGGTCGTAACAAATACTCTTCAGATTGTTGTGGGGCAGAGAGTTGGGTCCTCCGGCAGTGTAAGTCCTGAAATGCCCCGCTTGGCGGTCTAAACATGCCAATCCGCCACCATCGGTGCATATCCATAGGTGATGATCTTTGTCCTCGGTCATGGCCCCGGCGAACGGGTAGTTGAGACAGTCACTGCGATCGGGATTATAAGTGTAGTAATTGAATGTGTTGTTATCCGGGTTGAAGTAGTTGACTCCTCCATAATAACTACCTATCCAGATAGTGCCTTGTATATCTTGATAGAGCGAAAATATAGAAGAATGGCTGAGTCCTCCCGGGCGTTGTTCTTGCTTGATGAGGCTGGGGGTTTGGGTGTGTGGATCATATTTTTGTAAACCGTCGAAGGTTCCGAACCAGATGTTCCCTTGCTGATCTTCAACAAATTCACGTATTTGTTCACTGGAAATGCCTTTGGGGGATGAGGGGTCATAAGGAATGCGGCTAATTTGTCCGTTTCGGTTGATATGGTATAGCCCTTGTGTACGGCAACCTACCCAAAGTTCCTGACTGGAATCTTGGAAAATACGGTAAACATCTACTTTGGGGATCAGGCATTGAACCGCTCCTTTATTTTCTGTCGTATATAGGCCTTCTTTGGCACCGATATAAAATCTGTTGCCATCTGTCATCAGATAGTTGATGGATGGTATACCTGTTTTTTGCTGAAAATCTAATTGATTGTTTTGGGGATTGTATCGGAAAATAGAGTCGTGCCCGGCACACCATATCTCACCGGCATGAGATGTTAGAGCATAGACAGAGCCTTGACGCAGACGTTCGAAAGTCTCTTTACGAATATCGTATTTCAATAAAGCACGATCAACAATTAAAAACACATCTCCGTTTTGACTTCCAGTAATGGCGCTAACCTCATTCCCTATCAGAATTTTCTGATCCGGTTGATTCCCGTTCTGGATCCATGCTTTATAAACCGTCATCCTATCACTATTGTAGATGTTGACCCCTTCACGTGTACCAAACCACATTCTACCCAGTTTATCTTGATAGATAGCCATAACAGACGATTGCGAAAGACCTTCTTCTCTACCTATGTGTTTAAAATATCCGGCGTATGATAATTGAACGATGAAAATGCCGATAAAAGAAAAGGCTAATTTGTGTTTATTCATAGTTATTCCGTATTTATAAACGCAAATATATAAATAACAGATAGATTTAGTATATCAACTCTATGAAAAAAGTATATAAACAGAAATAAACCTCCCTACTATTCAACAGATAGGGAGGCTTGTGGGGGAAATCGTAGGTTTATCGGATGCTTTCCTGTATTTTCGGTTTCAGGATAGCGGTCCAGAGATCGTAGCCATTCTGATTCATGTGCAGGCCGTCCGGTTTAAAGATATCTTTTCGCAGTTCTCCGTTTGCACCGTACAAGCAAGAGGCTACGTCGATATAAGTGAGTCCGTCCGTCTTCGAAGCATACTCTTTAAGCAAAGTATTAATGATTTCATGCTTCGGAATCATCTCCTTGCGTGCGAGCGAAGGCTTATAGGAGAGAATGAATATCGGAATATCCGGATAGTCCCGTTGCAGCCGGTTGGTCAGTAAACGAAAAAAGTCGAATGTTTCTCCGACAGTCAGATCTTCGGGGGTACCTGCAAGATCATTTTCTACATAAACCACGATACTGCGCGGGTGATATCCCCGGGCAATCACGTCGTAATTATAAAGCATGTCTCGTAAGGCGGCACCACCGTATGAACGGCGGAGAATCTTCAGTGGGGCCATGTCCCGGTAGATGTTATCCCACAAGTTAATGGAAGAACTGCCTAAAAAGAGAACGTCGCAAGAAGTATCTTTCAATGTCCGGTTTTCTGTTTGGTACCGGTTTATTTCTCCTTGGTATCGGGTTACCCATGTAACCGGATCCGTGTGGCGGACAGGAAGATATTCGCTGAAGCGCACAGAATCCTGTGGCGTTTGTACCTCTGCTGCAAGAGTGTTGCAGCAGAGGAGGACAGTACAAAAGGTGATAAATATTGATTTTATCATTTATTTCTTTACGTTAAATCCAAGTTTCTTCAATCCGTTCTGCACGTCGGGATGACTCATGAAAAGTTTCCATAGAAGTCCGGTCCGGTAGTTTTCTATCATTACGGCTATCGGCCCTTGGTCGATGGCCAGATATCGCTTCGGATACCAGTCCGCGGTTTCGCTGAAGGCATCATAGAATCCGTAAGGACCGAATACCTTATCTCCCATCTGATACAGATGACGCATCACTTGCAGTGACTGGTCCGGTGTATAGACGATGGAAGAGAGGGCGGCGGTGGGAGAGATCACTCCCCGGTCATCACGTTCCAACGGGCCGTGGGCAGCATATCCATCCACGGAATAACT
>ENA-OOZQ01002233-OOZQ01002233.1-human-gut-metagenome-genome-assembly--contig:-NODE-2233-length-10371-cov-4.934665_pt1 | contig 10371 bp, 10 predicted proteins | sample MGYA00241188_ERZ501399 | MGnify/ENA primary metagenome ERZ501399 (study PRJEB25962, sample SAMEA2042658) | human gut metagenome | biome: human gut; feature: human-associated habitat; material: faeces... | reverse complement strand
CATGTGGTCTATATCCCGGTAGTAGAGAAGCAAATCCTGTGGTCGAAACGCTGCAAGGATAAATCTCTGGTGGGAACGGTCAAGGAGATAATCCAGCAGGTCAGCATGAGTAAGAAGTGGGCTTCCAAGCCCGCGCTGGACGAGAACGGTACGCCGATTCTGAGCACCAAGGGCAAGCCCGTTCTCAAAAAATCCTACAGCGTTTTGCAGGACGATTTCTTCCGGTATATGCGCGAAGCCGGGTACGACGATGTGGAGCGAGGCGAACGCGGCAGCTCTGAGGAACACCTGACCGTGACGCAGTTTAAGGTGCAGCAGGAACAAGCGCGGTTGGCAGAACTCACGGAGCAGAACCGCCAGCAGAAGCAACAGGCAGCGACGCTCGGCAAGCAGATCGAGAAAATTCAGAATCAGCAGGTCGCTGTGGCGGCTATCGAAACGATTGAGGCGAAGCCCGTTCCACTGTCCTCCAAGGTGATATTGGAGCGCTCTGAATACGAATCGCTGGCAGTGGCGGCAAAGAAGTATGTTGCGTCGGAGAAGAAAGAATCCAAACTGCAAAAGGCGTTGGACGCGGCGAATAAGCTGATTGCAAAACTCAAGGCAGAGATTGACGGTTTGAAGCAGGAGCTTTCCGAGCACAAATCCGTCCGCAGCAAACTCCGCACATCGGATCTGGAACGTGAAAACGCAGAGCTTCGCGGAAAAGTTCAACGCTACGAGGATGTGATCCAGCGCAATAACCTCTGGCATTTCTTCCGTCCACACAGAGAAAAAGCAGCATTGCGGGACGATGCCCGCTGATGCCGTGTTGAGCTGAGAAAAACGGATTTTATCGAATGGGAGCGTCCAGATCGAACAGCGTATCATCCGGGTGCTCCCCATGCAAAAATCAGCCTGCTTTTGCAGGTGTAGAGCTGAGAAAAAATCTTAAAAATGTGCCTGTTTTTGCAGAACAGGCAGAAATGGAGGCATAATGAAAACTGGACTGACCAAGCGGCAGAAAACGACCTGCATCTATTTTGACGAAGCCAGCAAAACCGTTGAAATTCAAACGCACAATACCGCGCTCAAAAAGCGGCTGGCACAGTACGCGGCAGAATATCCCGACCTGTGTAGCCAAACTGACGATGACGAACAGGGCGGGCTGACCTTTGAAATCGACCGTAAGCGGTTTGCCGTTCGCCTGACCTCACCGTATTTGGATACGCGCCGACAGGCAGCAAGTGAGCTTGCCAAGAGAAACGGACTGAAAGGACGAGGTAGAACCGGAAGCAAGTGATTTATCTGCTAATGTCCATAGGAGCAGCCAAGCTCCTATGGACATTGCTTGTGAGCAAGAAATATTGGTAATTACGTACTTGTTCCCTGATCCAAAGTATGATACACTGATAACAAGTTCAGCGAAAGCTGATTTTTACTCATTAAAATATGAATTCAATTTACTGTTGGAGTGAAGGACATGGCTGTAAGTTACAAGAAATTATGGAAGCTGCTAATTGATAAGGATATGAAGAAAAAGGACCTTTGCGCAGCAGCAGGCATCAGCCATGCATCAATGGCAAAGCTCGGTAAAAATGAAAATGTTACAACCGATGTTCTTGTGAAGATTTGTACCGCTTTGCAATGCGATATTGGTGATATAATGGAACTTACACCCGAGGTCAAAGCCTGAGAGGAGGCGGCAAAATGCAAAGTAATACAGCAGCACAGATTTCTACAATAGCCGCCAAACCGATTCTCAAGTGGGCGGGCGGCAAGACTCAAATGCTGGGAGAACTGCTTCCAAAGGTTCCTTCTTCCTATGGACGTTACATTGAACCTTTTTTCGGTGGTGGTGCCTTGTTTTTTGCATTGCAGCCCGAAAATGCTGTCATTGCAGATAGTAACCCCGAGCTAATCAATATGTATCGCCAAGTGGCAGACCACGTGGACGACGTGATCAGCTACCTTGAAAAATACCAAAATACAAGTGAAATGTTTTATTCTGTACGCAGTTTAGATTGGGAGACTTTGCCCAAGGCAGAAGCTGCCGCAAGGACGATTTATCTCAACCGGACATGCTACAATGGACTTTATCGTGTCAACAAAAAAGGACAGTTTAATGTACCATACGGAAAGTACAAGAATCCAAAAATATGTGACACCGAAGCGCTTCATGCGGCGTCACAGGCTTTGCGGAAAGCTGATATTGTCTGTGGAGACTATTTCCTTGTTCTGGAGCATTATGCTCAGCCGGGTGATTTCATTTTCTTAGATCCTCCATATCTCCCGATTTCCGAGTATTCGGATTTTAAGAGATACACTAAAGAACAATTCTATGAAGAAGATCATGTTGAACTCGCAAAACAAGTCATGCGCTTGCACGAAAAAGGCTGTCAAGTCATCCTGACAAACTCAAACCATCCTCTTGTGCATGAATTATATGCTCCGTTCAAAATTGATGTTATCCAAACGAAACGTCACATTTCCTGCAATGGAAGTACACGAAAAGGCGAGGACGTGATTGTAACCGTTCCACCAAAGCAACACTTTCTTATCAAACTTGCCCCTAAGCCTTTACCGGAGCAGGTTTCTGCATATCCTCCTACACGGTTTATGGGTTCAAAGAGCAAACTGTTGTCTGAGATATGGTCGGTTGCTTCTCAGTTCCAAGCAGAAACAGTAGCAGATTTATTCTCTGGTTCTGGCATTGTCGGGTATATGTTCAAGGCCCAAGGCAAAACGGTAATCAGCAATGATTATATGTCCATGTCAGCAACTTTTACAAAAGCAATGATCGAGAACAATAATGTTACCCTGCCGCTCAATGAGGCAAAGAGTCTGCTGGTTACGCACAAGGAATCCGATCATTTTGTTGCAAGCACATTTAAGGATTTGTACTATACGGACGATGAGAATGATCTCATTGATACCCTTCGCACCAATATTGCAGGAATACACGACCAATACAAGCGCGCGATTGCAATGACAGCATTGATTCGCGCCTGTACCAAAAAGCGTCCTCGCGGTATCTTTACATACACTGGGAATCGTTATGATGATGGACGAAAAGATTTGCAAAAGACACTCGCCCAGCAATTTCTCGAAGCAGTTGACGCAGTAAATAAAGCCGTCTTTGACAATGGAAAGCCGAATAAGTCACGAAATGGTGATGCAATGGATCTCCGCATTGAACAGGCTGATTTGGTGTACATAGACCCTCCGTACTACTCACCCCTCTCCGATAATGAGTATGTGCGCCGGTATCATTTTGTGGAGGGGCTTGCCCGAGATTGGAAAGGCGTAGAAATTCAGGAGCATACGCAGACGAAGAAATTCAAATCCTATCCAACCCCATTTTCAACAAGGAAAGGCGCAGCAGATGCGTTTGACCGACTATTCAAGAAATTTGCAAACAGTGTTTTAATCGTCTCCTATTCTTCAAATAGTCTTCCCACGCAAGATGAAATGGTGGCAATCATGGCAAAGTACAAGAAACATGTTGAAGTTGTTCCGGTAGATTACAAGTATTCTTTCGGAAATCAGAGTGATGCCAAAACACATAGGAATTCAGTGCAGGAATACCTTTTTGTTGGGTATTGATTGGGGGGTGCAGCATGAGCACGAAGATAGAAATTTGGCTTGTCGGTAATACGGGGTTGCGCAATCCAAATCGTATTCAAGATGGTTTCGCCATATTTGCAAACTCACCCTATGTCGGGAATCTCCGTGGAAGAGATAACGAAATAGGCTTTATGCGTCTTTTGGATGAAAAAGGAATCATCCAAAATGAAAATGGTAAAGATGAGTCCGGAAGTCACGCACGAAAGTGGCGCTTGATGTTTTCCAGAAACGGGTTTATTTATCCCCAGCTCAAGAAAAAAGATGGCGAGCAGGAAGAGTTAGGACCGCTTGATGAAATCACGCCATTTGGCAGAACCTTCCTGAAAGCAGACACATATCCCGCAGTGCAAGAGTGCTTTCTTCGTTCAATGAGCGTTGAACAATATCCAATGCCTGATGGTATGCACTATTTTTCTCCGTTAAGATGGCTCCTGGCAGTCATGCTGGAACTTGAGCAGCGAACCGGTTCTTCTGAATTGAGCAGAATCGAATTCGCACTGTGGGGACATACCACTAATCCCAGCTATAATTTGGTTGAGGTTGTTGATAGGATTCTTGATTTGCGTCAACGAAGAGCTGCTGCCCCAGCCAAGCGTTCTTTTGATAAGAAAGAAATTGCAACCAGAGGCGAAAATTACGATAAGAAGCCTGATAATTTCTTGGATTATAGCGATATGAATATGCGGTATCTCCGTATTTCTGGCATTTTCCAAAGAAAAGGCAGAGGACTTATTATTGTTCCGACAAAGCATGTGTTGGCAGAAAAACTTGCAAAAGCGACTGCGAGTGCTGTGCCGATAATGGAGCAGTATAAAACACTCTGCAACGGTGCTCCTCTGCCTACTGATAACGCAGATATTGCTAAGTCTTTGCTTGACGATCTGATAAAGCAAATGCGAGAGCGGCATATCTTGTTTGATATTTCTGATCTCCCACTAAGCACTGCCGCAGAAATTAATATCGCGCGACAGCGGCTTGAGAATATTCTTGCTCAAACAGATGAAATTCAATATGCAAATGATCAGTGCAACCAGTGGCAGGAAATCAGAGACTACATGACTCTGCTAATTAGAGGCGGCGGCAAGCTGGTTTATGACGAAGATAACGCAATTGAGGTACCTAAGGACGAAACTCCTGCCTACCTTGAGTGGACACTTTGGCGAGCTGCTTTAGCCATTGATCACATGGTTAACAAACCTTATGAAGTCCGTGGTTTCAAATTGGATTCTGATTTTATGCCAGTTTCAGCAGCAGGCGGTGGCAAGGGTGATCTGTACTGCGAGTTTAATGATTTCACTATTCTAACGGAAGTCACTATGTCTACGTCCTCTCGTCAAGAAGCTATGGAGGGTGAGCCCGTTCGCCGTCATGTTTCGGATGCAGTTCTGAAATATGATAAGCCTGTCTACGGAATGTTTATTGCGGTGCGCATCGACACTAACACTGCCGAGACATTTCGACATGGCATTTGGTATGCAAAGGGAGATGTTAAGCAACGTCTGGACATCGTACCTTTGACATTGGCACAATTCCAGAAGTATTTTGTCGCAATGTTTGAGGCAGAAAAGGCAAATCCTGAACAGCTTAGAGATTTAATCCTTAAATGCGAGTCAAGGCGGGATATACTGGAGGCACCTGCATGGAAGCAGTACATTGATGCAACGGTTTCCGACAAGGTGACTGAGATCACAAATGGAGACGTAGCACAAAATGCAGATGAAGCACCCCTCATTCCTGCCGGTGCTATTGTTCACCATACAACGTTTGGTGTGGGGCAGGTTGTAGCGATCGAGGCACACTTCCCGGAGTGTTCCGCAACAATCGAATTGCCATATTTACATTCTTTGCCTGATGATGTAAATTTCTGCCCTGACGGGAGAAATCTGATGCATGATCGTTTTGGAGAAGGAATTGCATACGCGTACGTAATTGTTTTTTCAAAAGTCATTATGAGGTTATCCTACCCGTCAGCATTTACTGATGGATTGATGATTGTGGATTAAACTTACATATTGAAAAGCGGTGAGGTAATGGAAAAGATCTGTAAAATAGTGTACTTTGACGAAGACTCGGTTACCGATTATGTTCAAATCGTAGCTGGTGGAGAACTTGAAAATACGACTGAATTATTGAAATCAAGGGATGCACAGGAAGCGCAAAGCGTTCAAGCCAACGGAAAAGTTGGAATTAGTGGAATTTTTAAGGCGTTGTTAGGCTGGGAGGCTGGAGCTTCTGCAGATGTATCTGCTGGGCTATCTTTCAATAGCAGCAAGATGGTAAAAAATATCGTTAAGAACACGATTTTAACGGACTTTCTGAAAACAATCGAGGATGTCAGCCAAGGGGGAACGAATTCACGGCTTCCCAAAGGCACCATTAAACAATTTAAAGGATATAAAATTAGTGCAGTAGAGGACTCGTTGTCATACATGGTAATGGTATCTCCATATTTAAGTATGTTAAAAAGCGGAAGCTCCATCCCTGCTGGTGAATTCAATATTGCTGTCGATAAACTCGACAATGCCCTTAGGCACGCCAAAGGATATTATGAATTTGTTGGAACAAAAGGAAGGAGCCGTGTAATATTACGGTTCAACATTAACTCTTTCCGAAACAGTTATACCATTAGTGATTTGCTAAAAATGGACTTGAGCATTTATGCTATAAAAGTTGGTAGAACTTCTCTAGAGAATCTTAATGTCAACAAAGAACTGGGAATGAAAGTTTCTTTAATTCCAAAGGATAATCCATCTTACGAACCCAATGCGGATGCTGAAGAAGCCGCTGCCACCAGTCCAACTTTAGATGTATTCGATGTCTTACTTGCAGGAGTTGAAGCAGATGACTGATAGAATTGTAATATTCTATGGTTCTAAAAAGGATTTTGAGGAATTGGTAGCAACGGAGACGAGCAAAGAACAAGTTACCATTCCATTTATGGAACTTATTCAGCACTATAATGCGCGATTGCGTCCAAATGAATCTGGCGTAAGAGAATCTGCGCTTAGTCGCAATATTGATGTAGATAATTGCGTTGTCAGAGCTGATGATTATGGTTCCGTTTTAGAACATGTTCTCTCTAATTTTGTTAATGTGGTTACACTCAATCATGACATTGGAACCTTGTTTGTTCACAACCCACCAAGAAAAGTTAGAGATTCCTTACGCTCTGCCTATGGTGATGATATAGAATATTTAGGAACCCAGTATCCGGATTTGTCAAGAGAAAAGCTAAAGGAAGTCTATTCAAATATTGAAAAGGATATTTTAGGACAAAGTAATTGTAAGAAGCAGATCATCAGTGGTATGTATCGCCTGATTGCAAAGGCAAATAACAAGCCAGTTGTTTTAATGTTATATGGCCCCTCAGGAGTCGGCAAAACCGAGAGTGCTAAGAGTATAAGTAAAACAATGGGCGGTGAGCTTTTAAGAATCCAGTTCTCAATGATGCAGACTACAGAAGCATACAATTATGTATTTGGTGCTGAACATTCAAAAGGTAGTTTTGCAAGGGACATGATGGCAAGAGAGTCAAATGTTATTTTAATTGATGAGTTTGATAAAGTTAATCCAGCCTTTTATAATGCTTTCTATGAACTGTTTGACGAGGGGCGCTATGTTGATACAAATTACGATGTAAACTTAGGACAAGCCATTTTTCTACTAACTTGCAATTTCGGTAGCGAGGAAGAAATCAAAAAAATCCTAGGCCCAGCTATGTTTTCAAGGATAGGATGTTGCATTGCATATGAAGAGCTTTCTACAGAACAGAAACAGACCATTGTTCATAATTGGTATGAATCTATTCTGTCCGTCCTTAAAGCTGATGAAAAAGAGGAAATTGAAAAAACAGATATTTTGGATTGGTTCATAAAAAACGCCGAACGATATGACAATATTCGCATCCTGAAAACAAAATTAGAGAATGCCATATTTGATAGGCTGTCAGAGGTGTTTATCATTTCCTAGGCACGACAACAGTTAAGCTTCATAGTATTAAGCAAATCCCATAGGTTTGAAAGGAGAGCAGAAAAGTGTGAGAGTTCCTTTGCAAACGCCCCATATGCGTGATATGACAGCAACCACAGTTGATGTTGTCTCTACTTCTTCTTCAACAGCAAACGCATCTCCTGTTGTATTACATCAAACGGATATGCTTAGATTCAAATTTATTCCAAGCCTTGTGAAGAATGAGAAAGAACCGCAGAAATCCGTTTCGGGAAAACTTCTATACGAGAAAAAGCGAAAAAAGGATGATGTTTTCCCTACCGACAGCGGTGATGTATCTTCCAAAGTCTCACGCGGTTCTGTTAAAGCTGGCGACTGGATGGAATTTCAGTTGGACACCAGTGAAACCTATGAATTATACCATGGGCTAGCACAGCTATATGCGTTATACGGCAATATGAAAGACATACCGTATGGAACAGCTACTTATACTCGAGTTGATAATGCTTTCCGTCAATTCTTGTCTATAATTCAAAATGATCCTTCAGCAGCTCGAATGATTGGAAATGAGGAAAATTTTGATCTCGTCAAAACACTGCTAAGGCTGATTACTCAAACCGAATCTCTTGAGTCTCTGAAGAAGAGTCTTATGGAGTTGCAGGACGATAATTTGCAGCATCTAACGACAACACTGAATATTGAAAAACTTCAACGGGTTGCCACACTCATGGCAGACAACCTCGATAACAATAGCGAAGAGTTCTGGCAAACTACTGTTTTCAAGGAAAACCAGTGGGTTCTGGCGCAAATATTTGCGTGCCCTTGCACAATTTTTTCTGATAAAGCCTATGTTGGAGGCAAGGGTGTAGACAATAGTGGCGGTAATTTGTGTGACTTCATATATCAAAATCGACTATCACAAAATGTAGCGCTGATTGAAATCAAAACCCCTTGTACAGAGATAATTGGAAACTCGTATCGCGGCACTTATAGCTTTAGTCACGAATTGAGCGGTGCAGTAAATCAGGTTTTGAATTACCGTGATAATCTCACAAAATCCTACTATACCCTATGTCACCAAAGTGCTTCTCAATTTGAGGTGTTATCTCCTAAATGCGTTGTTATAATAGGCAAACTTGCGTCCATGAATTCGACACAAATTGCAGCTTTTGAGAGCTTTCGCAATAGCTTAAGTGGAGTACAAATTCTAACGTTTGATGAGCTATATCAGCGCGTTATAGATCTTATTGCTATTTTGTCCGAAACACCATCTCCAACGCAGCATACTCCTGAACTAGAGGACGAGGGTGACGAATTCCCATTCTAACCATATTGCCAATTCTTCAACATACATGATATAATGTAAATATCTTACACAGCAAATTTCCGCTATTGATAGCATCCCCTGATAGCTTTTTGATAGCAGAAAGTCGGATGCCCCATAGGATTGGGATAATTGATATCAAATAAAGCCAAACGGAATCAAACGGTCTATACAAAAAAGTTTAGACTGCGTTTCCACTTGGCGAGTGGGAATAATTGCATAGGTTCAAAAAGCCCGTAGACACTGGACTTTTTGAGCCTTGATGCCCCTCGTGGCAACGATTTGGCAACAGAATTTCATTATTCACAAGAAAAGAGCTATCTGATTTCAAATGAAGTCAGATAGCTCTTTTTTTATACGCCAATTACAATGAATTCTTCGTTCTCTCCGATTTCTTCTGTAACCCAACGGTCTATAGCAGACAGAGTTTCCATAGCTTCGTTTACAAATTCAGAGGGTACAATCTCAGGAATGTTCAGATACATGATTTCCTGCCACTCTCTTCTTGTAACACAAGTATCTTCAAACATATCAAAGGATGTAATGATTTCTCGGAATATTCTTTCCAGAAAGAAGAAAAATGCGCTGTCCAGCACATACAGTGAATCTTGTCGAAGAAACTTCCTACCGGCACCAGAGTTTCCTTTTCTGAATTCAAGGTAATCGCTACCGCTGAATTCTCCGAGCTTACAAACATATTCATTCATGCTTCATTTCCTCAAGTAGCAGGTCACTCAGCTCCTGCGACGGCGTGATCTTGTGCCACTGACCGGAGGTGTCAAGTTCAGGGTAGCGGTAGCGCCAGCGGTCATATTCTTCTTTGGTGATCTCGCCTGCTTTCAGCTTGGCGGCAACCGCACCCCACGCGGCAAGCATTTTGTGAAGTTCCGCTGCGTCGCGTCCTTTATGGATATGAACGCGCAGATGCACCTCATCCTCACACTCGCAGACCTCAAGACCGTAGCGGTCTTCCAGCGTGAACAGCGTGTGCATCAGCCCTGTATAAGAGTCAATGTCCGGTACGTCCAGCGCCTTGGGCGAAACGTCAAGCACCTGTGCCAGCGCAGCGGTCACGTCCGCTTTGGGCGTTCTGGAACCATTCTCGTACTGCGCAAGGCGGACATCTGCGGATTTCTCCGGAAAGCCCAGCGCCATGCCAAGGTATTTCTGTGTCATGCCCCGCATCGTGCGGAAAAAGTGGATGCGTTCACCAATCGCCATAATAGCCATCTCCTGTGTCGGTTGTCTTTGATAACGAGTATAGCAGATATGTTTAATTTCGTCAAGAAAAATCTAAGCAAATTTATTTAGCATTTTCCCGCAAACCGGCTTGACTTAAACTAATATGTATAGTACAATAGCTACAAGCTAAGCATTTTAGCTTATTTCATAGAAATTTTACAATTTAGGATACCCCAAAATGCAGAAAAAATGTCCGTTGTAAGGTGAGAGGGGGGTGAAATCCAAAAGGGCCAAACTGAATGACCGTCCAA
>ENA-OOZQ01002214-OOZQ01002214.1-human-gut-metagenome-genome-assembly--contig:-NODE-2214-length-10439-cov-3.995089_pt1 | contig 10439 bp, 10 predicted proteins | sample MGYA00241188_ERZ501399 | MGnify/ENA primary metagenome ERZ501399 (study PRJEB25962, sample SAMEA2042658) | human gut metagenome | biome: human gut; feature: human-associated habitat; material: faeces... | reverse complement strand
GCAGAGTTTTACACCTAATTGGGGATAAAACAGCTGATGGCAGGCGGCGGGGGGGCGCTGATTGGCACTACCCTTGTTCCGCTGCTGTCCGGTCTGTTCGGATGAACAAAGCACCATCTTTCACCCGCTTCCGGAGGATAACGGAAGCGGGTTCTTCAGGAGGGATGTCCTTTGAATTTCATCTGGGATAAAATCACGGAATGGCTGAAAGGGCTGCTGGTCAGCGGCATCATCAGCAACCTGTCTGGTCTGTTTGATGCCATCAACACCCGCGTGGGCGCGGCGGCGGCGGTCGTCGGCACAACGCCGCAGGCATGGCACGGCGGCATCTTCCAGATGATTCGCAGCCTGTCGGAAAACGTCGTTGTGCCGATTGCAGGCATTATTCTGACCTTCATCATGTGCTTAGAACTGATTCAGATGCTTATTGACCGAAACAGCCTGCATGACTTTGACACCTTCCTTTTCTTCAAGTGGATTTTCAAGACCTTCGCCGCAGTGCTGATTGTCACCAACACATGGAATATCGTGATGGCGGTTTTCGATGTTGCGCAGAACGTCGTCAGTCAGGCATCGGGCATCATCATCGGCGATACCGCGCTGGATGCTGCCGCGCTGCTTGGAGACATGGAGCAGGCGCTGATGGCAATGGAAATCGGCCCGCTGTTCGGGCTGTGGTTTCAGTCCTCGCTGATGGGCATCTTGGCGTGGGTGCTGAGCATCTGCATCTTCATCGTCATATACGGGCGCATGATTGAGATTTATATGGTCACATCCATTGCGCCGATTCCGATGGCGACGATGGTAAATCGGGAATGGGGGCAGATGGGCAGCAACTATCTGCGGTCGCTCTTTGCGCTGGGCTTTCAGGCCTTCCTCATCATGGTCTGCGTCGCGATTTATGCGGTACTCGTGCAGGGCATCAGCGCCGGCGGCGACATCGGCACCGCCTTGTGGACGTGCATCGGCTACACGGTGCTGCTGTGCTTCACGCTCTTCAAAACCAGCAGCGTCGCGAAATCTATTTTCAATGCGCACTGACCTCTCATCCCTAAAACAGCAGCAAAGGTTTCTGGAACAGCTTATCCACACTGCATCCACAAGCAATCCACAAGAAATCCACAGGCACTGCAAAGACTGTGGAAAACAGCGGCGCAGGGAACAAAACCTATGCGCCGCAGGAAGGAACAATAGGCAATGGCATATGTCTCGATTCCCAAGGACTTGTCGCGCGTCAAGTCCAAGTTTCTTTTCAACCTGACGAAGCGTCAGGTTGTCTGTTTCGGGCTGGGGGCGCTGATAGGCGTTCCCGCCTTCTTTCTGGCGAAGGATGCGCTGGGTGTCAGCCCTTCGGTCTTGCTCATGATGCTGCTTATGCTGCCGTTTTTTTTGCTGGCGATGTTTGAACGGCATGGGCAGCCGCTGGAAGTGCTGATTCGGCATTTCATTCAGGCGCGATTCGTGCGTCCGCGCATCCGCGTCTGGCAGAACGACAATTTCTATCAAACGATTGAGCGGAGTATCCGCAATCAGCAGGAGGTGCAGAAGATTCTTCGTGGCAAACAAAGAAAAAATCAAGCTGACAAGGGCTGAGAAACGGCAGCTGCAGGCACTCATGCGCAGCCGTCAGCAGCGGAAGAAACCGCCGCATTCCGTACAGGAGACGATTCCGTATGAGCGCATGTGGCCGGATGGCATCTGCCGCGTCAGCCCAAGTTACTACACGAAGACTGTGCAGTTCTGGGACATCAACTATCAGCTGGCGCAGAACGAAGATAAAAGCGCCATCTTCGAGGGCTGGTGCGACTTCCTGAACGCCTTTGACAGCAGCGTGCACTTGCAGCTCTCGTTTCTGAACCTGACAGCGAATGCGGATGCCGTTGAGCAGCGCATTCTGCTTCCCGACAAGGCGGACGGCTTCGACGCAATCCGCCGCGAATACACGGAAATGCTGCAAAACCAGCTTGCCAAGGGCAGCAATGGTTTGAGCAAGCGAAAGTATCTGACTTTCGGCGTGGAATCGGAAAACTACCGGACGGCAAAGCCGCGTCTGGAGCGCATGGAGACGGATTTGCTCAATCACTTCAAGCGCCTTGGGGCGGCAGCCGCTCCGATGGATGGCAGAGAACGCTTGAAGCTGATGTACGACATGTTTCATCTGGATGCGCAGACACCGTTCCTGTTCGACTGGAAATGGCTTGCCCCCACCGGACTGCGCACGAAGGACTTTATCGTTCCCTCTTCCTTCAAATTCGGGGAGCGGCAGCGTTTCGGCATGGGCAGCAAAGTGAGCGCGGTCAGCTTCTTCTCCATTCTTGCGTCCGAACTCAATGACCGCTGTCTGGCGGAGTTTCTCGCAATGGATTCCTCCCTTGTGGTGAGCTTTCACTTGCAGGCGATTGACCAGACTGCAGCCATCAAGGACATTAAGCATAAGCTCACGGCGCTGGATCAAATGAAGATTGATGAGCAGAAAAAAGCCGTCCGCGCCGGATATGACATGGAAATTCTGCCGTCTGATTTGGCTGCTTACGGCGGCGAAGCAAAAAAGCTGCTGGAAGAATTGCAGAACCGCAACGAGCGCTTCTTCTTGGCGACACTGCTGGTGATGAACACGGCGGACAACCACCATCAGCTGGATTTGGACGTGAAGCAGGCGCAGAGCATTGCTTTGCAGCACAACTGTCAGCTGATTCCGCTGGACTACCAGCAGGAGGCTGGCATGGTGTCCTGCCTGCCGCTGGGCGAGAACCAAATCCAGATTCAGCGCGGACTCACCACTTCGGCGGCGGCGGTCTTTATGCCGTTTACGACGCAGGAATTGTGTCAAAACGGCGCAGAAGCGCTGTACTACGGCTTGAATGCGCTGTCCAACAACCTGATTATGGTGGATCGGAAGCAGCTGAAAAATCCCAACGGGCTGATTCTGGGTACACCCGGTTCAGGCAAATCCTTCTCCGCCAAGCGCGAAATGAGCAATGTCATGCTGGTCACGGACGATGATGTCATCATCTGCGACCCGGAGGGCGAATATGCACCGCTTGTTGCGCAGTTCGGCGGTCAGGTCATTCAAATTTCGCCGACCAGCAGCAATTACATCAATCCGATGGAAATCAATCTGAATTACAGCGACGATGACAACCCGCTGTCGCTGAAATCGGATTTCATTCTGTCCTTGTGCGAGCTGATTGTCGGCGGGCGGGACGGCTTGCAGCCCATTGAGAAAACGGTGATTGACCGTGCTGTCCACATTGTGTATCAGCCGTACCTGAATGACCCGCAGCCGGAGAACGTGCCGATTCTGGAAGATTTGTACAACGCGCTTCGTCAGCAGACGGAGAAGGAAGCGCAGACGCTGGCAACGGCGCTTGAAATCTATGTGACGGGCTCGCTGAATGTGTTCAACCACCGAACCAACATCAATATCGAGAACCGCATTGTTTCCTTTGATATCAACGAATGTGGATGTCAACAGCCGCATGGTCTGCTATGACATCAAGGAGCTGGGAAAGCAGCTGAAAAAACTCGGTATGCTGATTGTGCAGGATCAGGTCTGGGGGCGCGTGACGGCAAACCGCAGTGAAGGCAAGTCCACCCGGTATTACATGGATGAGTTTCATCTGCTGCTTCGCGAGGAGCAGACCGCTGCTTATTCCGTTGAAATCTGGAAGCGATTCCGCAAGTGGGGCGGCATCCCGACGGGCATTACGCAGAATGTCAAGGATTTGCTGGCCAGTCAGGAAGTCGAGAACATTCTGGAAAACTCCGACTTCATCTGCATGTTGAATCAGGCATCCGGCGACCGGGAGATTCTGGCGAAGAAGTTAGGCATTTCGCCGTATCAGCTATCCTACGTCACGCAGAGCGGCGAGGGCGAAGGGCTGCTGTTCTACGGCAATGTGATTCTTCCATTTCAGGATCACTTCCCGAAGAATACCATGCTGTACAAGGTGATGACCACCAAACTGTCGGACAAGGCAGTGCAGAATGAATATTAAACACAGGAGGTGCATTCCATGACATATGGTTTGGTGCTGGGCAGCTGCATTTTCTGCACCGTGCTGACGCTGGCGGTGTACGCACTGCTGCGCGCGGCAGCGGAAGCAGACCGCGGGAGCGAGGAAGCGTATCAGCGGATGCAGCATAAGGAAGGGCAGCGCTGATGGAAAAGAGGCGCAATCGCGGCGCATCCCGCTTGCAGTTCAGCAAGGAGGAACAGATGCAGGCAGTACGCGCCGGTCAGCCTGAAAGCAGCCATTCGCCGCTGCTTCACCAAGGTATTCATGCAGCCCATGTCCAGCTCCATCATCAGGCGGCAGAAGCCAATGAAGATGAGAACAGCGCTGTGCAAGCCGCGCTGACAGCAGACGACATGCAGGAAGAAGCGTTCCGGGCGGCGGCGCACGCGGGGAAAGCCCCCAAGCGGCACAATGCCCGCTGGCAGCAGAAACGGGCCATCCGGCAGGAATATGCAGTCGCAAAATCTTCCCGCAGTCCAGCCAATCACACTCTTCCCGCACCGAAAGCAGCAGCAAATGCAGTTCCCAAAGCCGAAAACATCAAGAAACGCCTGCGCCAGACGTTTGCCCGCCATCCGACGGCTTGGGCGGTGCTTGCGCTGGCGGCGCTGCTCCTTGCGGTGATGAGCAGCCTGCAATCCTGTACGCCGCTGGCGCAGTCGGTGCTGGAATCCATCGTGATTGGCACTTATCCGGCGGAGAAAGCGGACGTAAAAGCGGCGGAAAGCGCGTATGCCGGCATGGAAAGGCAGCTCAAAGAGGAAATGAGCAACTATGCCCGCCATCATCCGGAATATGATGAAGTGAAGGTGGATGCAGACGAAATTTGGCACGACCCCTATGTGCTGATGGCCATCATCTCCGCCTGCTTCGATGGGCAGGACTGGACGCTGGAAACCGCTATGCCGGTGCTGGACAAATACTTCAAGCTCCAGTACATCGTGACAGAATCCGTAACGACGCAAACGAAGTACCGCACGGAAACCGAGCAGCGCTACAACCCGGCAACAGAACGCATGGAGACGGTGACGGTTCGCGTGCCGTATGCTTATACAGTCTGTCATGTGCGGCTGGAAAACAGGAATCTGTCGCACCTGCCCGTTGTCAGCATGAGCCATCACACGATGGGCATGTACGCGCTGTACATGGCGACGCACGGCAATATGGAGGGCATTTTCCACGGCAATCCTTACGCTGTCCCGCTCAAAGACCCCATGCTGTACGACATTCCCGACGAGACGCTCGCAAGCAGCCCGACTTTCGCCGCACTCATGGCGGAGGCGGAAAAATACATCGGCTACCCGTATGTCTGGGGCGGTGCATCGCCCGAAACCAGTTTTGACTGTTCGGGCTTTGTCAGCTATGTATTCACCAATTCCGGCGTATACAATACGGGAAGGTTGGGCGCAAAGGGACTGCGAAGCTTGTGCCGGAACGTTCCGGCAGCACAGGCAGAACCGGGCGACGTGGTGTTCTTTGAAGGCACGATGGGCGACGGCGTGGATGGCATTACGCACTGCGGCATTTATGTCGGCAATGGCATGATGATTCACAGCGGAAGTCCCATTGGCTACGCGAATTTGAACGATGCCTACTGGAAAAGCCACTTTCATTCGTTTGGGCGGATGCCCGGTCTGTAATTTTCGGGGAGTCCAGCGCATGGACTCCCTTTTTCCTACCCACTTTTGATCCATATTTGAAAGGAGAACAATATGCAGAGAAACATGAACCGTTCGATTCCCGCAGAAGAAGCAATGGATATTGCCAAGCAGGTGCTGCTTGCGATGCTGATGCTGATTCTGCTGTCTGTGCTGATTCCGGCGCGGGCAGAAGAAGCGGTATCCCCGATGATTGTCAGTGAGACGGCGGACAGCACCGAATATCCTGCGCTGGAATCGGACATTCCCGTCATCACCTCGGAGGGAAAAAGCAATGTGAAAATCGCCGGGGTCAAGTCGAAAAACAAGCTGGTGCGCTACACCATCCCGGAAACGCTGCTCCGGGCAGACGAAAACTTTCTGGCGCTGATGGTGGAAGCGGAAAAGTACATCGGCTATCCGTATGTATACGGCGGCAGCAAGCCGTCCACCGGGTTTGACTGCTCCGGCTTTGTGTGCTGGGTATTCCGCCAGTCGGGGGTCTATGATACCGGTCGGCTGGGTGCAAAAGGGCTGTATTCGCTCTGCACGGATGTCAGCCGGGACGAGGCGCGCCCCGGCGACTTGGTATTCTTCACGAAAACGATGGGTGCAGACGTGAAGGGCATCACCCATGTGGGCATTTATGTCGGCAATAACATGATGCTTCACGCGGGCGACCCGGTTGGCTTTGCGGATTTGCAGAGCGACAAATGGGCGAAGAAAATCTATGCCTTTGGCAGACTGCCCGTTCAGCAGGGAGTACAGCCGGATGAGTGAACCCAAGAAACGCTATCCCGCAGACCGCATCAAGCTCCATGCCCTGCTGGAACGGAAGGAAAACGAGCTGTGCCGATTAACCGAAGAGGTCAATCAACTGCGTGCGCGCGTGAAAGAAGCAGACCGCACTGCCATCAATGCCACCTGCGAGCTGTATGCGCTGACGCCGGAAATGCTCTCGACCTTCCTCCGCGCGAAATTCGGCACGCAGGACAATGCCCCTGAAATCCCCGCTGCACCCCAATTGCCCGAAGGAGAAAATGAATGAAGCGAAAATGGAAACAATGGACAGCCTTCCTCTGCCTGCTGATGCTGCTGGCGGCGAGCCTGCATCTTGCGCGGGCGGAAAGCGCGCCGGCGCAGGAAGAATGCGCTCCGTACCGCATTGTGCTGACAGCCTCCGGCGGCTGGAACCGCAGCAACAGCGCTGTCATCACGGTGAACGTGAAGGATGAGCAGAATCTCGGCTGGTACCAAATGGCGTACCGGATGAACGACGGCGACTGGACGGACTGCGAGCAGCTGTTTGACAAGAGCAAGGCGGAAATCGCGGTGCATGAGAACGGCATGTTTACCTTTCGCATCACCGACCCGCACGGACACACGTTTGAAGAAAGCACCCGCGTTGCTGTCATTGACCGAAGCGCACCGACTGTGCAGGCAAGCATCAGCGGGACAACCCTGCAGGTAGAAGTGCAGGACGACCTCTCCGGCGTGGCAGGTGTGCAGGTCAACAGCATGCTTTTCACCGAGCAGCAGGCAGGGAGCACCATTCGGATTGCGCTGGATGATACGCTGGCGCGGTACGACACGCTGTTCATCCGCGCTTTCGACTATGCCGGAAACTTCTCCGAGCCTGTGCTGCTCAATAATCCCTGCTACGAAGATAACTCGCGGGTGACGGCTGCACCGACCAATTCGCCGAAACCGACAAAGCAGCCTAACGAGACAAAGCAGCCTAATTCTACGGCGGAAATTACCGCCCAGCCGACGGCAACGAAGCGTCCGAACGGGCTGGGCGGCTCGCTGATTTACGTTAGCGAAGAAACTGCACCGACAGCAGCGCCGACGCAAGCGCCGTCCCCGACACCAATCATCCAGTACGTTCCTATCGGACCGGGAATGCCCTACAAGGCGGACGGCAATGCCCATACGCTGGATGTGCTGTACAGCGCTGCGACCAACAAGCAGTTCATTACCCTGCAAAGCAAGAATGGCAGCACCTTCTACCTCGTTATCGACTACGACAAGCCCATTGACGAGGAGACGGAAATGTACGAGACATACTTCCTCAATCTGGTGGATGAGCGGGATTTGCTGGCGCTGCTGTCCGACGACGAGAAGGAAGAACTGCCGACCCCGTCGCCCGAAATCATCTATGTAACGCCTGTCCCCACGACCGTGCCGATGCCAACTGCCGTGCCAGCAGCACCGGAAAAGACGGCCAGCTCCGACCGAATGACGGCAGTGCTTGCGCTGGGCGCTATCATGCTGCTGGGCGGCGCGGGCGCTTTTGTGCTGGTGAAGTACCGCAGAAACAGCGCGCGGCATCGGGCAGACAACGATTTTATGCTGGATGACGACGACGAAAGTGCTGAATAAGGAGGAGACGCATGGAATTGTATATCGCAGAAAAGCCCAGTGTGGGGCGCACCATTGCCAGCGTCATCGGCGCAAATGAGCGAAGAGACGGCTATTGGGAGGGAAACGGCAGGATGGTCAGCTGGTGCATCGGACATCTGGTAGCGCTGGCGATGCCGGAAGCGTACCGCAGCGATTATCAGCGCTGGCGTTACAGCGATTTGCCCATTCTGCCCGAAAAGTGGCAGTACACCGTCGTTGCGGAGACGAAAAAGCAGTTTGAGCTTCTCCGCCGCCTGATGCATGACAGCCGCGTGACGAGCCTTGTCTGCGCGACCGATGCAGGACGCGAAGGCGAGCTGATTTTCCGGCTGGTCTATGCAATGGCAGACTGCCGAAAGGAGGTGCGCCGCCTCTGGATTTCATCAACAGAAGAAAGCGCGATTCGCCAAGCCATTTGCCGGATGAAGCCGATGCACGACTATGACAATCTGTATCGGGCGGCGCTGTGCCGCGCACAGGCGGATTGGCTGATTGGCATCAACGCCACGCGCCTGTATTCGCTGCTGTATGGGCGGCCGCTTCCGACGGGGCGCGTCATGAGCCCGGCGCTGGCGATGCTGGTGCAGCGGGAAGCGGCGATTGCTGACTTTCACCCCACGCCGTTCTTTGCCGTAAAGCTGGAAACTGACCCGCTTGCCGCAAAGTCGGAACGCATGGATGACCTGACCGAAGCCCGTACCCTGCTGGAATGCTGCAACCAAGCGCCGTATGCAGTGGTGCAGAAGATTGCACGCAGGCAGCGCAGCGAAAATCCGCCGCTGCTGTATGATTTGACCACACTTCAGCAGGATGCCAACCGGCTGTTTGGCTTCACTGCCCAGCAGACGCTGGATTACGCCCAGAGTCTGTACGAGAAGCAGCTGCTGACCTACCCGCGCACGGACAGCCGGTATCTGACGCAGAACATGCAGGAGAAACTGCCGGAACTGGCTGCCCGCGTGTGCCGTGCGCTGCCGTTCGCATCCGCCTTGGAACTGCACCCGCATCCCGAACGGGTTGTGGATGACAGCAAAGTCAGCGACCACCCCGCCATCATTCCAACCGCCGCAATGCCCGCTCAGGCGCAGCGCATCAATGCCCTGACGCCGGGCGAACGCGACTTGCTTCACCTCGTCTGCACCCGGCTGCTGTGCGCGCTGGAAGAACCTTTCGCATATGAAGAAACAACCGTCACGCTGCTGTGCGGTGCGCATGAATTTTCTGCAAAGGGCAGACGGATTATCCAGATGGGGTGGAAGCACATTTGGTACACCTTCCGCGGAAGTCTTGGCGGACGGGTGAACGAAGAGGAGAAGAAGCAGGAAAACGTCATCTCGGCTGACCTTGCAGAAAGTGCGAAACTGCCGATTCTCCGTGTATCCATTGAGGAAGGAAAGACCACCCCGCCGCCGCATCATACCGAAGGCACGCTGCTGCACGCAATGGAAACCGCCGGCGCAGCAGATATGCCCGAAGCGGCGGAGCGGAAAGGCATCGGCACACCCGCCACCCGTGCTGCCATTTTGGAGAAACTGATTGAAACGAAGCTGATTGAGCGCGTCGGGGAAAAGCGGAAGAAGGTGCTTGTGCCAACGACCAAGGGGAAAGCCCTTGCCGCGGTTCTGCCGGAAAGTCTGCGTTCACCCCTGCTGACATCTGCATGGGAGCAGCGCTTGCAGCAAATCGAACAGGGTGCGGAGAAGCCCGAAGATTTTATGCGGGATATTCAGGCTTTCGTAAAAGAGCTGATGGTGAATCCGCAGCGCGCTGAACATGCGGAGGCGCTGTTTCCGCCGCTCCGGGAGAAAATCGGCAGTTGCCCCAAATGCGGTGCGGCAGTCACGGAGCATCCCCAGGGGTATCTGTGCGAAAACCGTATCTGCGGATTCGCACTCTGGAAAAAGGGCGGTATCCTTGCCCATGCGGAAACGCCCCTGACCGCCGCCGAAGCAAAGACGCTGCTGACAAAGGGAGCTGTCCGCAAAACCGGTTTGCACTCCACCCGCACCAACGCCCGCTATGATGCCGTGCTGCATCTTGATTTCGGCAAGGATGGCAGGGCAATCCTGCGCCCGCGCTTTGACTGATGAAAGGATGATGAAAATGAAGAAACTCATAGCGCTCCTGCTTGCGCTGCTGACCTGTTTTGCCGCTGCCTTAGCGGATACTGGAAGTAGACCGGAAATTCCGCAGGGAACGCTGAATGCCGAGGTGATGCCGTTTACGCCGGGGCAGACCTACGCAGTGTATTCCGCGCCGGACAGCAGAAGCATCCGCGGTGCGAAGGGACGCGCGCGGGTCAGCACCAACGGCTGGATTCAGGTCTTCGGCACGGAAGGCGACTGGCTGCTGGTGCAGTATGCCATCACCCCGGAGCACT
>ENA-OOZQ01002208-OOZQ01002208.1-human-gut-metagenome-genome-assembly--contig:-NODE-2208-length-10447-cov-13.452463_pt1 | contig 10447 bp, 6 predicted proteins | sample MGYA00241188_ERZ501399 | MGnify/ENA primary metagenome ERZ501399 (study PRJEB25962, sample SAMEA2042658) | human gut metagenome | biome: human gut; feature: human-associated habitat; material: faeces... | reverse complement strand
GTATGAATATGAAAGAGAACAGTCTGAGTCATATTCATATGGTAAAAGATGATTTGCTTGGCGAACAGGATTGGAAAGGCAATCTGGATATTCTGAACATCGTGATGATCGGGCTGGCGAAGGAGATACCACCTAGAGAAGAAAAATATGAACTGCATCGATTACTTGGAACGCTATTGTCACAGACAATGACGGCGGAACAGAAATTAAAGCTGATGAAACAAGAGTATGACATACCGGTAGACAGACGCAGTATAAGGGAAGAGGTGAAGATCATGTGCAATCTGAGTGAAGGCGTAGAAGAAATGGGATATGCAAAGGGCGAAGCCGCTGGAAAATCGGAGATTATCCTCAAAATGCATAAGAAAGGCTACTCCTTAGAGCAGATCATGGATGTAACCGATATGAGTGAAGCGGAAATTAAGGCAATCATAGGATAAGAGCATAAGCAGAACGGATAACATGTATATTTTAGTAGAAGTCCAGATATGGCAGAAATGCTGTATTTGGACTTTTTTCGTTGAAATATAAATTAATAAGAAAAAATGAGAAAAGGCAGGCTAAGAGCTCCGGCAAAATTTCCATGCATAGACTTGCAAAGCAGGACATATAAATAATGGTATAGAGATTGACAAGGGTAAAGATAGAGCCGAAAAATGACATTGTGAAGGGAGCGGTGAGATGAGAGGACAAAGATGGCTGCGTATTCTGGCAGGGGTGTTGACTGTGGTAGTTGGGCTGAGTTTGTTTGCCGGATGCAGTTTTTATAAGGTGAAAGAAGATGGTGAAGCGCTGACTTACGATATCTGTGACGACACCATGCTGCCGGAGGAGTTGCTGAGCGTCATTAACAGCAAAAAAGAAGAACCGTTTAATCTGACATATTCAAACAACACTTACACATATATTGTGATCTGCAGCGGCAGGCAGAATCGGGATGATGTTGGCGTGGTTGTAGATAAGATGTATATGGATGAAAATGCTATTTACATCGAATCGGTTCTTAGGCAGACGGCGACACCATCAGATGCAGTAAGTAAGGATACGGTATCGTATCCATATATAGTTCTTCGGATCGCACGGACAACGACACCGGTTGTATTTAAAAATTAGAAAATAGTATGGGGGTATCATATGGAACTTGTAAAAAATAAACTCAGTACAACGATTTTAAAGACTTCTAAGTATTCGCAGTTTACGATCAATGATGATTTTAATGTACCGGATGCAAAAGACGATATGGAACGGATCATTGCAAGTACAGGAAATGTCCTTTTAGATGATGTAGAGACATTGGAGAATAAGGTGCGGATATCAGGAACAGTTGTATTTAAAGTCCTGTATCAGACAGTTGGTGAAGATGTTCGGTTTGAAACCTATGAGGGTGATGTTCCATTTGAGGAATCCATCAATATGGATGGCATACTTGCCGGTGATAAGGTCGATGTCAGCTGCGTGCTGGAAGATCTGTACATAACCATGATCAATTCAAGAAAATTTGAAGTTCGCGGTCTGGTTGGCATGAAACTGTGGGCTATGGATTCCGTAGAGCTGTCCGGGGCAACCGGATTGTTAAACGGATCGGGAATCGAATGCAGGAATGAGCAGATTCCATTTACAAATAATGTGGCATCTGTAAAAGATATATTGAAGGTAAAAGAAGATTTCGAGATCGCTGCCAATAAACCAAACATCGGTCGGGTGCTTTGGAGCCGGGTGTCCTTCTATGGCATCGAGACAAAGGTTGTAGATGGGGGAATAAATATGAAAGGACAGATGGACCTGTTTGTAATCTATCTGGCGGAGGAGCCCGGCGTACCGATGCAGTATCTGAATGAGAGCCGGGAATTTGAAGGTCTGATCCCTTGCGAAGAAGCAAATGAAGGAATGATCCTGGATGACCGCATCACGATGGGAAAAGGAGAAGTCAGTGTGCGTGCTGACAATGACGGAGAAGACCGTGTGCTTCAGGTTGAATATAATCTCCATACAGATATGAAGATTTACGAAGATATGGAGCTTTCTATCATCGGGGATATGTTCTCTCCGTCGGCAAATGTAGAAACGATCTGTGAACAGTTTCCATTTGAGAATCTTCAGATAAAAAATAATGCCAAGACAAAGGTCGTACATAAAGAGCGGATCAAGAGCAGCTTCCCGAAGATCCTGCAGATCGTATATGCAACCGGAACAGTTGAGATTGATGAGGTAAAAGCAGGAGAGGACAGCATTGATATATCAGGTGCGGTAAAAACTGAAATTCTCTATGTATCGGCGGAGGATAGCAAGCCGTTACAGCAGATAGAAACAGCAATACCATTCAATTATCAGGTAGAATCCGTACCATTTGTCAATCAGGATTCGATTCGCATCAATCCATCCGTTGACCAGATTACAGCCCAGATGTTGAATTCCGATGAGGTGGAGATCAAGGCTGTGATCAATATGAATGTTACGGTATTTGCGCCGGGTTCTGTGGATGTCATTACCGATATGAATATCCTGCCGATCGACTGGAATAAAAAGGCTGCCATGCCGGGAATGGTTGGATATGTCGTAAAAGAAGGCGACAGTATCTGGTCGATCGCCAAAGAATACTTCTCCAGTCTGGATTCCATCCGAACCATCAACCATCTGGAAAGCGATGAGGTAACACCGGGTGAGAAACTATTGATCGTAAAATGTTAGCAATATCATACAGGAACAGATGAAGAATTCCGCACCAGCATCTCCGGGTATGCAGAAGGAACACAGCAGGATGGTGGCATTTTCTACACCGAAGCCATCACAGACATTTATCTGAACGGCGATCAGGTAGCCGATGCCAGCAAATCTTTGCAGGAAGCAATACAGAATAATTTAAAATAATATATAATTGTATGAAATAATACAAAAAAGGCAATCCGCCCCGCCCATGTCTGGTTCTGTCGTGGGTAGGATTTTGAAACATCAGTGAAACTTTCGTTATGAGGTTTGCACTAGCTGTCAGCACCAAGCCCATGTTTGAGCCTGATGAGGCGAGTTTGGGCGACTGCTGACAAACAGGCGTGCGAACCGAATAGAAAGTGGAACGCGTTTCAAATCCTACCCACGACAGAACCAGACATGGGCGGGGCGGACTGCCTTTTTTTCATGTTAAAATCTTCGTGCAAATCCTATTGAAAAATGTTATCATCTGTATATGAGGTATTGATAAAAATTCCCAACAATGGGGCAAAGCACGGAGGGTAATACATGCTGGAACAATCTTACTACGATGAGGCTGATAAGATTATTGCTGCATATGGGACAGAGCCAAGATTTCTGATCCCGATCATTCAGGATATTCAGAGCGAATATAAGTATCTTCCGCCGGAATTATTACGATATGTGGCGGACAAACTGAATATCGCAGAGGCAAAAGCTTACAGCGTAGCAACATTCTATGAGAACTTTTCATTTGATGCAAAAGGAAAGTTTATTCTTAAGGTGTGCGATGGAACCGCATGCCATGTCAGAAAATCCATGGATATCTTAAATCAATTGTATAAAGAACTTGGATTGTCAAAAGAGAAACACACAACAGATGATATGATGTTCACATTAGAGACAGTATCCTGTCTTGGTGCATGTGGACTCGCACCGGTCATGACGGTAAATGATGTCGTTCATCCGGCCATGACACCGGAGAAGGTAACTGCATTGATAGCAGAATTGAAGGAGGGTGCGAATGAATAGAATAACAAATGTATCAGAGCTTGACGCAGCAGTAAAACAGGCAGAAGAGATGCTGCATGCAGATTCACACAGAATCCTTGTCTGTGCAGGAACCGGATGTCTGGCGGGTGGCTCTCAGAAAATATACGATCGGTTCTGCGGGATGGCGAAGCAGTCGGAGGGCGTGAAGGTAGAATTTGTCCCGGAGGCGGAGGATGCAGTTATAAAAGAATCCTGTCATGTCGGCGTGAAGAAAAGCGGCTGTCATGGATTTTGCGAGATGGGGCCGCTTGTGCGCATCGAGCCATACAATTATATTTACATAAAAGTAAAGGAAGAAGACTGTGAGGAGATCTTCAACGAGACGATCCTGCACGGAAGACCGGTAGAGCGTCTGATGTATCATAAGGATGGTGTTGTCTACAGACAGCAGGAAGAAATCCCATTTTATAAGAAACAGACCAGACTGGTACTGAAAAACTGCGGACATATCGATGCGGAAAATATCAATGAATATCTTGCAGTCGGCGGATATCAGGCACTTCGTAAGGTGTTATTTACTATGGAGCCTTCGGAGGTAATTCAGGTCATCAGTGATTCCAATCTTCGCGGACGTGGAGGCGGTGGTTTCCCGACCGGATACAAATGGCAGCAGGTTGCCAGACAGGCGGAGAAGATCCGATATGTTGTCTGCAATGGTGATGAGGGAGATCCGGGGGCATTCATGGATCGAAGCGTGATGGAAGGCGATCCGCATAAGATGTTAGAGGGTATGATCATTGCTGCATATGCGGTTGGTGCGCAGGAGGGATATGTCTATGTAAGAGCAGAATATCCGCTGGCAGTCAGCCGTTTAAAGACTGCGATCGCACAGGCAGAGGAAGCAGGCTTCCTTGGTGAGAATATCTTAGGTTCTGGTTTCTCTTTCCATATTCATATCAATCGTGGCGCGGGAGCATTTGTCTGCGGAGAAGGAAGTGCGCTCACGGCATCGATCGAGGGACAGCGCGGAATGCCGAGAACCAAGCCGCCAAGAACCGTAGAGCAGGGCTTATTTGCCAAGCCGACGGTTCTGAACAATGTAGAAACCTATGCAAATGTATCCATGATCATTTTAAATGGTGCGGACTGGTATAAGTCGATCGGACCGGAGAAAAGTCCGGGAACAAAGGCATTTGCATTGACCGGAAGTGTAAAGAATACGGGACTGATCGAGGTACCGATGGGAACAAAGCTGCGTGAGATCGTATATGATATCGGCGGTGGTTTAAAGGATGATATTCCGTTAAAGGCAGTTCAGATCGGTGGACCATCCGGTGGCTGTCTGGTGACGGATGATCTGGAGGTCAGTCTGGATTTTGATTCATTAAAGAGTAAAGGAGCGATGATCGGTTCAGGCGGACTGGTTGTTATGGATGAGAATACCTGTCTGGTTGAGGTAGCCCGTTTCTTTATGAACTTTACACAGAACGAGAGCTGCGGCAAATGCGTTCCATGTCGTGAGGGAACCAAGCGGATGCTTGAGATCCTGGAGCGGATCGTTGCCGGAAATGGTACGTTAGAGGATCTGGATCTGTTAGAGGAACTGGGACAGGCGATCACCGACACCGCCCTTTGTGGACTTGGTAAGAGCGCAGCCCTTCCGGTACTCAGTACGTTGAAGAATTTCCGTCAGGAGTACATCGAGCATGTGGTTGACAAACGATGCAGAACCGGAAACTGTAAAGCACTGGTTCGCTATAAGATCGATCCGGAAGCATGTAAGGGCTGTTCCAAATGCGCGAGAAACTGTCCGGTCGGTGCGATCACAGGCGAGATCCGGAAACCATTTGTCATTGATACAGCCAAATGTATCAAGTGTGGTGCATGTATCGATAATTGTGCGTTCCATGCAGTATATACAGAGAATTAAGGAGGGAGACGAACATGGATTATATTACGATCAATTCAATCAAAGTGCCGATCGAGGGCGAGAAGAATGTTCTGTCTCTGATCCGAAAGGCGGGGATCGACATCCCGACATTCTGTTATCATTCAGAATTATCCATCTATGGCGCATGTCGTATGTGCGTGGTAGAAGATGACAGAGGAAAAATATTTGCAGCATGCTCCGAGACACCGAGAGCGGGCATGGTGATCTATACGAATACAAAGAAAGTACAGCAGTACAGAAAGCTTATTATTGAGCTGTTGTTATCCTCTCATTGCAGAGACTGTACGACCTGTCAGAAAAATGGAATGTGTGCGCTTCAGTCGCTTGCCTATAAGGTTGGTGTGCATGCGGTCCGTTTCCTGAATAATAAAAAAGAAGAAAAGATCGATATGAGTTCACCGTCTATCGTCCGGGATCCAAATAAATGTATCCTGTGCGGTGACTGTGTGCGTACCTGCGATGAGATTCAGGGACTTGGTGTTATCGATTTTGCATTCCGTGGTTCGAAAATGAAGGTACAGCCGGCATTTGACAAGCCCCTTGCAGAGACAGACTGTGTAGGATGTGGACAATGTGCAGTTGTCTGCCCGACCGCAGCAATCTCGATCCGTACAAATGTAACCGATATCTGGGATGCGATCGAAGATCCGTCCATCCGTGTGGTGGCACAGATCGCACCGGCAGTTCGCGTGGCAGTTGGAGACAGCTTCGGTATACCAAAGGGCGAGAACTGTTTCGGCAAGTTGGTATCAGCCCTTCGTATCATGGGCTTTGACATGGTATTTGACACAAGCTTTGGCGCCGATCTTACGGTTATGGAGGAATCCAAAGAATTTGCAAAGCGTCTTGCATCGGATGAGAAGCTTCCGTTATTCACATCCTGCTGTCCGGGATGGGTCAAATATTGTGAAGAAAAATATCCGGAATTTGCAGATAATCTGTCAACCTGCCGTTCCCCACAGGGAATGTTCTCGGCAGTGATCAAGGATTATTTTGCTGAGAAAGATAAAGAAGATGGAAAGAGAACGATGGTCGTATCGATCATGCCTTGTACCGCGAAGAAAGGCGAGATCCTTCGACCGGATAATTTCACGGATGGCAGACAGGATACTGACTATGTCATCACAACGACAGAGGTTGTGCGAATGATCAAGCAGATGGGACTGCAGTTTACCGAACTGGAAAATGAATCTGCAGATGCACCATTTTCCGTGGCTTCCGGAGCAGGCAAGATCTTCGGAACGACAGGTGGTGTAACGGAAGCAGTGCTCCGTCGTCTTGCGGAGGACAAATCCTACAACACAATTCGTGAGATCAGTTATACAGGTGTCCGGGGATTTGAGGGAACGAAGGAGACAACGATCGAGTTAGATGGCAGAGAAGTGAAGATCGCAGTTGTACATGGCCTTGCAAATGCAGGACGGCTACTTGACCGTATCCGATCCGGCGAAGTAAGCTATGATTTCGTTGAGGTTATGGCGTGCAGACGTGGATGTATCATGGGTGGCGGTCAGCCTTCCGGCGCAGGTCCAAGAACCAGACGGAGCCGTATGGAAGGCATGTACAATGCAGATGCAAGCTCTAATGTCCGTTTCTCCGAGGAGAACCCGGCAGTCCGCCAGTTGTACGATCATTTCCTTGCCGGAAAAGAACATCGGCTGCTGCACCGGAATCTGTAGATTTGCATGAAATTGTTGTAGCACATAGAATCTGTGATTTTTAACAATTGTCATTCACCATTTGGTGTGCTACACTTAATTCGTAAATTTTTTGCGAAAGGGATTGACAAAGGATGCAGAAAGGAAAAAGCTTAAGCACAGCACAGCACAGCACAGCACAGCACAGCACAGCACAGCACAGCACAGCACGCTTAAATAGCGCTTTTTTGCATACCATAAATTATAGAACGGCAGTTGAGAAGACCTGAAACAGGATAATGGAAGATTATCCTGTTTCGGGTCTTTTTTGCGATTGTGTCAACCCGGAGTAAAAAGAAGAAATTGGAAGGAGAGACAATATGAGAAACAAAAAACAAATGCAAAAAACAGCATTAAAGACAAAAGTAAAACGTATGTTGATCGCTGGAGGACTGACAGCATTAATAGCAGTACCACTGTTATTGGGAAATGCAGGTATGCGGAAAGTTGATGCGGCGCAGGGGGATGTGAAGATCAATTCAACGAATTTCCCGGATGAAGAATTTCGGAAGTATATTTCTAAGAACATTGACCGAAACAAAGATGGTGTATTATCAAAAGCGGAGATTAAGAAAGTTACTGAAATAAAACTGGAGCATTATGATGAAGCTGGAAATGAATATGTTTATAATGATCTGACCGGTATTGGTGTGTTTACAGAATTGAAAAGACTGGAATGTGAAAGCCAGAAATCTCTTTCAAAACTGGACCTGCACAAAAATACAAAACTGGAATTCGTAAAATGTGGTCATAACGGCATAAAAGAATTGAATGTATCCAAATTAACGAAATTAAAAGAACTGCGTTGTTATGATAATAAACTGACAAAGTTAGATGTCAGCAAAAATGTAAAACTGGAGATATTAGAGTGTATAAGCAATAACTTAACTGGGCTGGATCTCCGTAAGAATACAAAATTGGTAGTGTTGGGTTGCAGCAGTAACAAATTGACAAAGCTTGATCTTACAAAAAATACAAAACTAAATAATCTGTGGTGTAACGATAATAAACTGACCAAATTAGATGTCAGTAAAAATACGAAGTTGTCTGAAATTAGATGTGATAATAATAAACTTACGAAGCTTGATGTTACCAAGAATCTTGATCTTGTAGATTTGAATTGCTATACCAATAAACTTACAAAATTGAATGTTGATAAAAACGAAAAACTTGTATGTTTGGTCTGTTCTGATAATAAGCTGACTCAGTTGCGTCTTACAAATAATAAACAGCTTGTAAAGCTGGAATGTGCAAAGAATCAGTTGACCCAGTTGGATACCAGTCATAATAATGCCTTAGTATGGGTAAAGTGTACAAATAACAGGTTAACGAAACTGGATTTTAGTGCAAGTCCTTTATGTGATTCTGTTGTTTGCTATGAGAATAAATTGACAGAAATTATCGTACCAAAGAATATGGAAAACGATAGAATTTACTATGATAAAAATTTGAAGGTATCCATAAAGAAGAAGACAAAACCAGTCAAAAATGGAGCCTATTTTGTTGAGGATACTTATAATTATCCATATTGTACCTTCCGTGTTACAAGTACAAAGGCCGGAAACCGGACAGTATCTCTTGGAGCATGGACCAATGGAGGTGCTTTCGGCACAAAAGTCTGGAAAAGCTATATGAAAGGAATAAAATATGGAAATCAGACTTATAAGCTGACTTCCATTGATTCCGGAGCATTTGCAGGTGCAACATTCTCTGAATATGATGGAAATAATAATATTGTGATGGGAGGAAGTATTAAAACAATTGGATCCAAGGCATTTGCCGGAACAAAAGTTTTAAAGACGATCACCCTTGGAACATCAGTTGAGAAAATTGGATCATATGCTTTTGCTAACAGCAGGGATTTAAAGGTTTTAAAGATCAAAACAACCAAGCTGACATCCAAAACGCTGAGCAAGAAAACCTTTGCCGGTATCACCTCAAAGACAACAGTCAAAGTACCAAAGAGCAAGCTTGGCGCATATAAGAAGCTTTTCCGTAAGTGCGGACTGAGCAAGAATGTAAAGGTTAAGGCAATCTAAAAAAGCCGGAAAGAAATAAAAAAGGGTTCGTTCAGAATAGGTTGTGTCTGGATGCCTCATAATGAAAACAAGCAGGAAATCTTTTAAGGATTCCTGCTTGTTTTATAACTATATAATATTTTATTTTTATGCTGCTTCTTTCTTTGCGCCTGTATTTGCATTTGCTTCCGGCATCAGCTTCTTGAATAATGGAACGATCTGTGCAGCAATGATAGCTTTTACAAGATCTAATGGAATAAATGCAACAAAGCCTGAAAGGAAAGCAACTTTCCAGGTTAAGTTTCCGTTGAATTTCCACCATAACATTCCGATGATATCAATGAGAGCTGCTGTTAAAATAGCAACGATCGTATAACGGATACGATTATATTTCTTACCCTTTGTCAGACCTGCAAAGATAGTAACGATAATAAATGAGAATGTATATCCACCGAATACTCCTGTCAGATAACCGATACCGGAGCCACCGCCGATAAATACCGGAACGCCGACTGCACCGAGGATCATCCATAAAGCAACGATGATCGTTGAATCGCGGACTTCAAATACCAGTGCAATGAGCATGATCATAAAGTTCAGTAATGTAATGTGTGCTGCATTTGGAAGTGGAGTTGGGATACTTAAATATGCGGATACGCATAAGATTGCTGCAAATACAGCCATCATTGTAATCTCCACGGTTGTGAATTTGTTTTTCATGTGTGTGTTCTCCTTGTTGAATAAATAATATAGGTACAATGGATGCCATCCCTCGATTGGATGAGGTTAAGGGGGATTGACAAAAATATGAAGCGGATAGCAGGGCTAAGCTATCCGCTTCCCGATAACAAATTGAATGTCAACTATTAAATGGCACCCACTGGATAACATTATAGATGCCATGTCTTTGAATGTCAACCGCAAAATGCATTTATTGGTTGACATTTGGATAACTTTACTTAGGAATTGTCATTTACCTTTCAGTGTGCTACACTAAATTCGTAAATTTTACGCGAAAGGGATTGACAAAGGATGCAGAAAGGAAGAGGCTTAAGCACAGCACAGCACAGCACAGCACAGCACAGCACAGCACAGCACAGCAC
>ENA-OOZQ01002204-OOZQ01002204.1-human-gut-metagenome-genome-assembly--contig:-NODE-2204-length-10453-cov-3.069821_pt1 | contig 10453 bp, 7 predicted proteins | sample MGYA00241188_ERZ501399 | MGnify/ENA primary metagenome ERZ501399 (study PRJEB25962, sample SAMEA2042658) | human gut metagenome | biome: human gut; feature: human-associated habitat; material: faeces... | reverse complement strand
GGCCTTATCGGTATGGGTAACAACCCGATGGTTGGTGCTACAGTTGCTTGCGCAGTTGCAGTTTATGAAGCTGTTAACAAGTAATTACCAATCTTTTCAATAAATTAAAAAGGGGTCGGCTCTTTGAGTCGATCCCTGATTTTTTTGTGCAACGAAAATCCCCGATTGTATCGGCATTTTAACAAGTTGGAATTGCAAATACAAAAAATATTAAGCTGAATGATTCCGCCGCTCTAATCGGTACGGCGGAAATTTTTATGCATTTTTGCTTTAACGAGTTTATGTTTACGGATATTCTTTACAGTGTATATGTTACTTATTTGCAGATTCTTTTTTAAACCAAAAGAATCGACTGACTACAGTAACAGCTTACTCTTTCAGCTTGTTAAGCTTTTCAATATGCTTCATGCGCTTGTAGCGGTAGAGAATGTTTTCTGCCCATTCACGGTCAATTTTAAGAAAGCCCTTTAACTTTTTGTCCTTATATGCAAGCGAATCGACAATTTTCTTCGATTTAACATAAATTTCAAGTCTTGCTGTCTGAACATACGGCGTATGCTTTTCACCTGTAAAATATGTAAATCCCATTGTGTTGCGTTCACGATCGTACATTGAAAGGTATCCGTCATGAATTTCCGCACCGTTAAGCTTTTTTGAAACCGTTTGGCTGATTGCAAGCTTTGTAAGCTCAACCGACATATCGTCAAGTCCCGACTCAAAGATAAAAATTTTCTCCTTGAACGAATTGAAGGTTGGAACAATTCGTTTGCTTATGTTGCGGAGATTGCTGTATTTTTCTTCAAGCTCATTGTCGCAGAGCTGAAAATGATCAATTTTGGGAATGAAATACACCATAAAACGATTCTTCATATCATTGTAGAGAATCGGATATGTGAGCCTTGCGGAGTATCCGCATGACGGACATTTCCACGCAAAAAGCTCACCGTCAAGCGCTCTTCTGCGCACACCCTTTGTTACGGACGGGTTGATGCTGGTGTAAACATCAGCCTTGCTCATTTCACCGCACATTGGGCAGACGATTGCCTTGGTAATTTTCTTTTCAGGCATCCAAACCACCTCTTTAACACTCTATGAAACTAATTATAGCAATTGACCGTGATTTTAACAAGTAAATTTTAAAAAAATGTTGATTTTATCAAAAAAATCTGTCATAATAATAGAAATAAGTTTAATATTATTCGCCACGGCAGAATGTGTCAGAGTGTTTGTGCCAAAGCGGTTTTAAAGGAGAAATTTACTATGACGATACTTGACAGTGTAAAAGGAACAGTAAATACAGCCGTTGATACAATTTCATCGGTAGCTCAGACAATAGTAGAAAAGAACAGAACAAACGCAAAGCTCAACAGATTAAGACTTGTTATGAAAAGCGAAAGCGAGCTTATGAACAGAGCATATATTGCTCTCGGAAAGATTATGTACGACAGCAGAAAGAAAGGCACTGAAATTAATGATGCCGAGTGCGAAAAGCTTTTGAAGGTTATTGATACTTCAAAGGCCAAAATCGCAAAAGCAAGAGAGTGTTACAGAAAGATTGTCAACAGCTCAAACGATATTTTCTACGGCAATCCCGAGGTTGCTCCCGAGGTTAAAGAGGATGATATTGTTGATATTACAGTAGCTTGCTCAAATGAGGGCGACTACAAGTCATCTCCTTTTAAAGAGGAAAAGCCTGTTGAAAAACAGCCCGAGGCTGTTACCGAAGAAAAGGCAGAACCCGAGCATCTTACAAACATCTGCGACCTCAAGGCAGAGCTTGAGGCAAAGCGTGAAGAAGGATTCTCCGAGTCCGCAGATTCAGACGAGGCAGATGACGGTGAAGCTCCTCACGGTGAACTTTTCTGATAATGTAAATACTTAAAGCTAAAGACCTGCCGATTTCGGCAGGTTTTTCTGCATTTTTAAGATATATTAAAGTCGGAACAATGCTCCGCTTTGCTTTTGAGGGCAAATTATATGCAGTAGATTATACATTATGCCCTTTATGTGTATTGAATTTTTGTGATAAAAATGGTAAAATTCATCAAAGGTGAAAATATTCTGAATTAGAATTATTTTCTTGGCAAAAAATACTATAATTAACTAGATATGCACAATGAGATTACTATGTATTGATTTCGGAGGCACAAGTTGAAATTAGGATTGGATATTGGCTCAACAACAATAAAATGTGTTGTGCTTGACGACGAAAACAAATTAATATACAGCACATATGAAAGGCATTATTCCCGAATTACGGAAAAGATTGCAGAAATTCTTGCACTTGTACGGACAAGGATTGACGGCGTTGAAAATGCCTCGGTGGCTCTTTCGGGTTCTGCCGGAATGGGTGTTGCCGAGTCTGTCGGCGTTGATTTTATTCAGGAGGTTTACGCAACAAGAGGTGCCGCCAATACTTTTATTCCGGGTACAGATGTTATAATTGAACTCGGCGGTGAGGATGCAAAGATATTGTTTCTCACAAACGGACTTGAGGTAAGAATGAACGGTACCTGCGCCGGCGGCACGGGTGCGTTTATTGACCAGATGGCAACACTTCTGAATGTTAAGCTTGAGGATATGGACGAGCTTGCAAAACAGCACGAAAAGACATACACAATCGCATCAAGATGCGGTGTGTTTGCAAAGACCGATATTCAGCCGCTCCTTAATCAGGGTGCGAGGAAGAGCGACATCGCAGAGAGTATTTTCAATGCGGTTGTAAGCCAGACTGTTGCAGGTCTTGCACAGGGCAGAGAAATTGAAGGTCAGATTGTATATCTTGGCGGACCTCTTACATTTATGAGCGAACTGCGAAACTGCTTTGACCGCACGCTCGGAACAAAGGGCATCTGCCCCGAAAATTCACTTTATTATGTTGCCTGCGGTGCGGCTTTGTGTGCCGAAAAGACTATTGATTTTGACGAGGTTATCGAAAAGGTAAAGAACTACCGTGGCAGCGGTAACTTTGCGTTCAATCAGCCGCTCTTTAAAAACGAAGAGGAGTACAGAAAATTCTGCGACCGTCATGCAAAGGCTGATGTTAAGCAGAAGGAGCTAAAGGGATACACAGGCAAGGCTTATATAGGAATGGACGCAGGTTCAACAACCGTAAAGGGTGTTGTCCTCAATGATGACGGCGAGCTGCTCTATTCAAAATATCTGCCATCAAAGGGAAACCCCGTTGAGATTATGAAGCAATTCCTTGACGAGGTTTACGAAATAAATCCCGAAATAAATGTTGTTTCTTCTGCCGTAACAGGTTACGGTGAGGACATTGTAAAGAACGCATTTGCGGTTGATTACGGCATTGTTGAAACAATCGCCCACTTTACCGCCGCAAAATACTTTATGCCCGATGTTGAATTTATCATCGATATCGGCGGACAGGATATCAAATGCTTTAAGATACATAACGGTGCAATTGACAACATCTTCCTTAACGAGGCTTGTTCATCGGGTTGCGGAAGTTTTTTGCAGACTTTTGCAAACGCTCTCGGATATGAGATTGCCGACTTTGCAAAGCTCGGACTTTTTGCAAAGCGTCCCGTTGACCTCGGCTCACGCTGTACCGTATTTATGAATTCAAGTGTTAAGCAGGCTCAGAAAGACGGCGCAACAATTGAAGATATCTCGGCAGGTCTTTCACTCAGCGTTGTAAAGAACGCCCTTTACAAGGTTATTCGTGCGTCAAGCCCCGACGAACTCGGCAAGCGTGTTGTAGTTCAGGGAGGTACTTTCCTAAACGACGCTGTTTTGCGTGCATTTGAACAGGAAATGGGCGTTGAAGTTGTCCGTCCTAACATTGCAGGACTTATGGGTGCTTATGGTGCGGCTCTTTACGCAAAGAAAAAGTCAAAGGGCGTTGGCAAGAGTACAATTACCGACAAAAAGGGACTTGATGAATTCGTTCACGAAATCAAGGTTGCAAACTGCGGTATGTGCAACAACAACTGCCGTCTTACAATAAATTCATTCGGCAAGGGCAGAAAGTTTATTGCGGGAAACCGTTGTGAAAGACCGATCACAAAGAAAGCTCCTGCAAACGATATGAATATGTATGCCTATAAGCTGAATCTCATTGATTCCTACAAGCCTGTTGAAGGCATAAGAGGTAAGCTTGGAATCCCTATGGCGCTCAATATGTATGAGCTTTATCCGTTCTGGTACAGATTTTTTACAGAACTTAAATTTGAGGTGTTCCACTCACCGTATTCAACAAGAAAGCTTTATCAGAGAGGTCAGCAGACAATTCCGAGCGATACCGTTTGCTTCCCTGCAAAGCTTGTTCACGGTCACATTCAGACTCTTATTGATATGGGTGCAGAAACAATTTTCTACCCCTGTCTTTCCTATAATTTTGACGAGCATCTCGGAGATAACCATTACAACTGTCCTGTTGTTGCTTATTATCCCGAGGTTATCAAAAATAATATGAAGGATATACGCAAGGTTCACTTCATAAAGGAATACTTCGGTATTCACCGCCCGAACGATTTTCCTAAGAAAGCCTATGAAAGACTTTCGTTCCACTTCCCCGACCTCACTCTTAACGAGGTCAGAAATGCGGCTAAGCTTGCATATCAGGAACAGGAAAATTACAGAAAAAAGGTTATCGACAAGGGCAGCGAGATTATTGCCAAGGCTGAAAAAGAGGGCAAAAAGATTTTTGTTCTTGCAGGCAGACCATATCATATTGATCCCGAAATTAACCACGGAATCGACAGACTTATCTCAGGCTTTGATGTTGCAATCGTCAGCGAAGATGTTGTTTCTCCGAGAGTTGAACATTTCCGGACTCATGTTCTCAACCAGTGGACATACCACGCAAGACTTTATGCGGCGGCAAAATATGTTACAACAAGAAAGGACATGGAGCTTGTTCAGCTTGTATCCTTCGGCTGCGGTGTTGATGCGATTACAACCGATGAGGTAAGAGAAATTCTTGAAAGCAAAAATAAGATTTACACTCAGATTAAGATAGATGAAATTACAAACCTCGGAGCAGTTAAAATCCGAATCCGCAGTTTGCTTGCTGCGCTTGAAAACGATTGATGAAAGGAAATTCTGTTATGGCAGAGTTGAAGTATGACAAAAAAACAGGTCGTTTGCTGTTTACAAAGCAGATGAAAAAGGAATACACAATTCTTATGCCCAATATGGCGCCTATTCATTTTAAAATACTTGAAAAGGTGTTCAACTACTACGGCTATAAGTCTGATTTGCTCGACACAACGGGTCCGGAGATTGCGCAGACAGGTCTTAAATATGTTCACAACGATACCTGTTATCCGGCTTTGCTGGTTATAGGTCAGTTCATCAATGCTCTGCAAAGCGGAAAGTATGATGTTCACAAGGTTGCCCTGATGATTACTCAGACAGGCGGCGGATGTCGTGCGTCAAACTACATTTTCCTTTTGAGAAAGGCTCTCAAAAAGGCAGGCTTTGAGTTCGTTCCCGTAATTTCACTTTCGTTCGGTATGGAGCACAACAGCGGCTTTTCGCTCACACTTCCGCTTATCCGCAGATTTGTCGGCGGTCTTGTGTACGGCGACCAGTTAATGCTGCTTTCAAACCAGACAAAGCCTTATGAAGTGAACAAGGGCGAAAGTATGGCGCTTGTTGATGAGTGGACGGATAAGATTTCCGATATGCTCATACAGGGCAAGGGCTACACTCTTGAAGAAATTGACGAAACTCTTGACCGAATTACAAAGTCATTTACAAAAATAGAGCTTAACAAAGTGCCGAAGGTTAAAGTCGGTATTGTCGGCGAAATCTATGTAAAATACTCCAAAATGGCTAACAACGGTCTTGAGGACTTTCTTGCAGATCAGGATTGCGAGGTTTGCGTACCTGGTCTTATGGGTTTTGCATCATTTAAGGTTGATAACCGTATTGAGGACTACAAGATGTTCGGAGGAAGCAGAGTTAAATACAAATTCTGTTCGATGCTTCTTAACTACCTCACAAAGCTTGAGGGACTTATGGTTGATGCCGCTGAAAAGTACGGCTTTGTTCCGCCTCACAGATATGCTCACACAAAGGAGCTTGTAAACGGTGTTATCGGATACGGCAGTAAGATGGGCGAGGGTTGGTTGCTGACAGCCGAGATGATTGAGCTTGCTGATACAGGTTATGAGAATATCGTATGCACACAGCCTTTCGGTTGTCTGCCAAATCATATCAACGGTAAGGGCGCAATCAGAAAGATTAAAGAAATCAGACCGAATGCCAATATCGTTACCATCGACTATGATCCGGGTGCGCCGAAGGTAAATCAGGAGAACCGTATCAAGCTGATGCTTGCTGTCGGCAAAGAGGAACTCAAGAAAAAGCTTGAGGCTGAAAAAAATGGCGAAAAAGCCGAATCGTCAGAGAAGTCAGAGAAAAAGTAATTTAATATCAATGCTTATGAGTCATCGCAGATGGCGGTGGCTTTTTTATTTTGCGGTAATATCAGGCAGAAAAAGCTAATACAATTTTACAGGGGTTTATCTCGTTTTTAAGGAAAAAATAAGTGTAAAAATCGGGGGATATTATGAAAAAACGACTTAAAGGATTTTTTCAAAGGCTTGCACGGTGGCTGAATGTGCGTGAAATGCGACAGCACAAGGTTAAGGCAGGCGTTTACATCATTATAAGGCTCATACTTGTGTCACTTTTGACTGCCGGCATTTTAAACGGAAAATGGGAGAATGTCATGACCTGCGTGTTAACGCTCGGACTGTTGATGCTTCCGTTGTTCATCGACCGAAAGCTGTCGGTAGCGTTGCCGAGTGTGCTTGAAACGATTGTTGTGCTGTTCGTGTTTGCGGCAAATGTTATGGGTGAGCTCGGTGCGTTCTACGAAAAGATTCCGATATGGGATTCATTGCTCCATACTGTGAACGGCTTTATCTGTGCAGGCGTTGGTTTTGGACTGACCGATATTTTGAACAGAAGCGAGCGGGTGAAATTGAGCCTCTCGCCCATGTTTGTGTGCCTGTTTTCGTTCTGCTTTTCAATGACAGTCGGTGTTGTGTGGGAGTTTTTTGAGTTTGGTGCGGATATGCTTTTTGAAAAGGATATGCAAAAGGACACCGTAATCACGGCAATACATTCGGGTTTGATTTCGGGCAAGCCGAATGTGATAATGCACATCAGAGATATAACATCAACCGTTGTGAACGGTGAAAATCTCGGTATTAACGGTTACCTTGACATCGGTCTGATCGATACAATGAAAGATTTGCTTGTTAATTTTGTAGGAGCGGTAGTTTTTGACACCATAGGTTGGTTTTACCTGAAAGGAAGAAGTGCAGGATTTTTGCGGAATTTTATCCCCGTTAAAAAATAATGACGCAATGTTTATGTAAAATCAAATTATATAAATGAGTTGCATATGATATTTGAACGCTATGCGTTCAATCGTGTGCATCGCACACGAACGGGCGAACACGGTTCACCCCTGCAATTTTTTACTTTTAATTTTCAATTAGCAAGAGGGCAGTCACATTGCCGTGACTGCCCTCTTGCTTTTGGTGATATTCTTATATTAAAATTACTTATCTTCCTGAAGTGTGATTTCAACCTCACCGTCGCCCGATGATGAGCTGTAATATTTAACCTTGATTTTGTCCCCCGGCTTGTGGGTTTCAAGAATCGCATAAACATCTGCAAAGCTTGTAATTGTTTCGCCGTCAACCTCTGTGATGATATCGCCTTCTTCAAGGCTTGTGCCGTCACACGGGCCGCCCGATACGATACTCTGAACATAAATGCCCTGCGGAATGTTGTAATTTGATGCCTGATCGGAGGTTACTGCAATGCCCGAAATGCCGATTTTTACTCTGCCTTCAACATAGCCGTTCTTTACAAGTGTGTCAACAATGCTTTTTACTGTCTGTGACGGAATTGCAAAGCCCATACCTTCGTAAGTTTCGGAAACAATCTTTGAAGTTGTAATTCCGACAACCTGACCGTAGTAGTTTACAAGCGGACCGCCCGAGTTGCCCGGATTGATTGCGGCATCTGTCTGAATGTACTTTGTAAGGCTTGATGTTGAAAGCTTTCTGTCAAGCGCCGAAATAACGCCCTTGGTTGTTGTGTTCTGATAGTCAAGACCGCCGGGATTGCCGACTACGATAATATCCTGACCAACCTCAAGCTGTGACGAATCGCCGAATGTTGCAGGGGTAAGTCCCTTTGCATCGTCCATTTTGAGAACTGCAATATCGGTTCTTGAATCGTAACCTACAACACCTGCCTTGTATACCTTGCCGTCAGATGTTACAACTCTGATCGCATAGGCTGTTTTGCTGTTGCCGATTACATGAGCGTTTGTGATAACATAGCCGTCCTGTGAGAAGATAATTCCGCTTCCCTGTGAAGATGCGGTTGTTGTGTCAGCCTGATCGGGTACATCGTCCGAGTAACAGAGAATGCCGACTACCGAGTCGGAAACCTTTTCTGACGCTTTTGCGGCTGTGTAGCTGTTGTTTGTTTTTGCGTCTTTCGGATTGCTTTCAAGCTTCATACCCGAGTAATCCTTGTTCACCTTGTCACTGTAGTCCGACTCATCGTGGGTTTTACCCTGCGAAGATGTGTCGGGAAGGGTTTCAAACGGTGTTGTGCTGTCTTTATTCGGAAGTCTGAACGAATTGCCCGAATCACTTCGGTCGTTGTTCAAATCTTCTTTTATGTCAGCCGAAAATCCGTACACCATCATGCCGATAAAACCGATTGTAAGAAGTGAACAGAGAACGATAATCAACGCAATTATTCCGCCCTTTGTTTTCTTTTGGGGGTACTGTGCGAACATCTGCGGATTGTATTGCTGATTGTATGTACCGTTGTTGCCGTAGGGAGGCTGTCCGTACATATTCTGCTGATACGGCGGTACATTCTGATTGTATCCTGTGTTGTTCTGATACTGTCCGTACTGCTGATTGTTCTGATTATACTGCGGATTCTGTCCGCTGTAGGGATACTGACCGTAACCGTACTGCCACGGCTGAGCGTAGGTGTTCGGATTCGGATTTTGATTCTGCTGATACGGCGGAACATTTTCAGTCGGATTTGCATTGTTTGCCGTATTTTGATTGTTGTTGCCGAAAATATAATCACCGTAAGGTGTGTTGCCGTTCTGCGGCTGAACATTCTGAGCCTGTTCTTCCTGTGTTTCGGGTTCGGAAACGGGAATTGTCTGTTCCGTGTTCATACTATTGTTTTGTACGGGCTTTTCTGTGAACGGCTTTTGCGGTTCAAACCCACCCATATTGTTGTTGTCAAAATTGTCCATAAAAGTTACTCCTACATTTATTTGTTACCGTGGGGTACAAACTGCGTTTGTCCTTAAGTAATGAAACAAAATTTTTTGCAAGCAAATTGCCGAAATGAACAAATATTTCGTAGGGGCGGATATCATCCGCCAGTCACTATATCGGTTGTTTTGTTATATTTATAAAACTTTGTTTGCAATAAAATATCTGTCATTACTTGCGGTCGCAAGACTACCCCTACGGGATAGTTTACAAAAAATATTATCATACAACGCTTGACCAAAATCAAGTATTGTAATTTACATTTATATTATACCTTTTCACAAAATCAAAATCAACCTTGTTGTGTTACGGAAGTGTGAGTTTATTTTGAAAGTTTAGTGATAATTGACTAAAACAGGACAAAATGAAGAATTTTTCGACTAATTGTTAAAATTTTCACTAAATCTTCTTTTTAGGTCTTTATATTTTCAAAAATATATTGTATAATAAACTTAAATCGGCAGGTGGGGACGCTTGTCTGCTGAAATTTTTTACAAAAGGAAGATTAAAATGCCATTAGTAAACGCTAAAGAAATGCTTACAAAAGCAAAGGCAGGCCACTATGCAGTAGGTCAGTTCAACATCAACAACCTTGAATGGACAAAATCAATTCTTTTAACAGCACAGGAACTCAACTCACCTGTTATCCTCGGTGTATCTGAGGGTGCCGGTAAATATATGTGCGGCTACAAAACAGTCGTTGGTATGGTAAACGGTATGCTCGAGGAACTCAACATCACAGTTCCTGTTGCTCTCCACCTTGACCACGGTTCATACGAAGGCGCTAAGAAGTGCATCGAAGCCGGTTTCAGCTCAATCATGTTCGACGGTTCACACTATCCGATCGAAGAAAACATTGAAAAAACAAAGGAACTCGTTGCAACTTGTAACAAGCTCGGTCTTTCACTTGAGGCTGAGGTTGGTGCAATCGGCGGCGAGGAAGACGGCGTAATCGGCATGGGCGAATGCGCAGATCCTAAGGAATGCAAAATGGTTGCAGATCTCGGCGTAACAATGCTCGCAGCAGGTATCGGTAACATTCACGGTAAGTATCCTGCAAACTGGAAGGGCCTCAGCTTTGAAACTCTTGACGCTATCCAGCAGAAGACTGGTGTTATGCCATTAGTTCTTCACGGTGGTACAGGTAT
>ENA-OOZQ01002200-OOZQ01002200.1-human-gut-metagenome-genome-assembly--contig:-NODE-2200-length-10471-cov-2.634217_pt1 | contig 10471 bp, 5 predicted proteins | sample MGYA00241188_ERZ501399 | MGnify/ENA primary metagenome ERZ501399 (study PRJEB25962, sample SAMEA2042658) | human gut metagenome | biome: human gut; feature: human-associated habitat; material: faeces... | reverse complement strand
TATCCGCAGCAAATACACCCGCCACTCCCTGAAGCTTTCGGAAGTGGAGATAGACATGAAGCTGAAAGAATACTTTGCCGACCACGACGTGCTGATTCGCAGTGACTTCCAAGCGCTCTGCGGCATGGCGCGCACCACCGCGAACGTCCACCTGAAACGGTTGCAGCAAGAGGGCAAGCTGAAGAATGTGGGGAAGCCCACGCAACCCATCTACCGGGCCATGCCGGGATACTACGGCGTGTCGCGCGATGCAAAGGCGGGGCGATGAGGGTGGAAAGCGGTTTCACCGGGAAAGCCGATGAACAGGAGGATGGGAGAAGGAGGTGAAGGAGATGCAGGGATAAAAAGAAACATTCTGCGCCCTGAAATCAGGGGTAATACAAAAAGGAATGTGAATTACATCCGGAAAGGCAATAGAGAATGAATGCGAAAAGGCGAATCTCACGACTCGCCTTTTCCTGATTTAACCATTAAACAATTGTACTATTCGGTTAATGCATTTACAATTATCCGATGTTACGGGCGACTAATAAAGTCGGGGGGGGTAACGACAACTGCTTTGAGTTGAATAATTCATTTATAGATTATTCTTAAAGTGCCTTTTTAGAAAACACAATGGAGAAGAATGACGCAGGAACTGTGAAAGTCCTACCAGCAGAAAGCGGTTGTCTAACATTTCCATACTCCAAATAAATATAATTTCCATTGGTAGCACTCAAAGATTTTATAGTGTATGTGCCTGGCTTAATGTAAAAGTAATGAGCACCGCCTATATGTCCGGTATAATTAAAGATACCATATTCTTTTTTGTCAGAATCAACCAACACCCCACCGCCGTTTGTCTCTATTCCATACACTTTCATTATATTGTAACCTACTTTGGAAGGAGGAACATTATCATCAGTACCCGATGCTTGAACAATACTTGGAGTAGAGATTGTTCCTATATAATTTAAAGAAATATAGCCACCTCCTGTCACTTCGAAAATTGTACCAACCGTAAGTGCGCCCCAATTAGATTGTGCTGTACAATCCTCTAAAGCGACCACGCGGTAAACGCCATAAGCCAAGAAATAACAATATGGAGCAGCATTTGGGGTAGTAGTTCTCAAAACATACTGTTGACCACTTTCGTCACAAACAGTTATGCTTACGGCTACCGAAGCGTCAGCACCTCCTATCGGAAGTACAACCCGAGCATATCCGGTTGGTGTGGGAGGTACATTACTATCCATTGTATACGGTCCCAAAACATCCGCTTTAACAAAAAGAGCACAGAAGAACAGTAATATCAAAAAGAAAGTTCGTTTCATTGTTGCATTTTTTTAATTAGTAATAAAAGTATACGAGTGGTCGTTACCCACCCGTACCTTTCAATATTAACTATTTTTTCTTGAAGTTCCAGAACCATGCCGTACCCCAAGCGCCAGCACCGGGTTCAGGAGCACAAAGACGAAGTTCATCTTCTGTAATCTTCAAAATATGATACTCATACTGACGTGCATTTCCTTGATTCGGCTGTATACCTAACAATGGAATAGTACCAGAGAACTCCATAGTACCTACATCCCAACCGGATTGCACCACATCTTCTGACACCTTGACAGAACCACTTTCACCACGACTTGTCTGAACACCAGTCAAACTAAGTGAGAACCAACCGTTTAATCCATCATCAGGCAATCCTTTTCCTACAGCTTGTTCATCAATTTGCCCTCTACCGTTTCCGACATCTCCCACAGCATCACAAATCCACCAACCGGGGCCGGTATTGCCGAGATAACCTCCATTACCCCAACAACCGTCTGCAGCTTCTGTATTCCAGACCCAAGTGGTTGTTCCATAACCACCGTCCGGAGTTGTGCCGAATACATCAGCATAAATAGCGGGAAGATCTGTATACTCCGTTACTGCTATTGATTTGGAAGCCGATTTTGTTATGGAGCCGTCCGAATTAATGGTTGGTACATATACTTGCAATTCTTTATTAGGAGGAGCTACTTGAACCGACGGAGCCGTACCTTCTGCCAACTTGGTATCAGACGTAGCATCATAAACCTTCACATAACGTGACGGAGTAGGAACAATCTGAATGTTGTTGTTTCCCTGGTTCTTGGCCACAAGTTCAAAAGTAAGATTTTCCGGTGTGACATTGGGATCCGGACTGATTTCATCCACTATCGGATCGCAAGCCACCAGCAGCATTGCAAACAAAGGTATTGCGAATAATATCTTTTTCATATCTTTTTTCATTTTAAATTCATATTCTATTCTTGCCAACCATTATACTCAGCACTTGCATCCGTATAACCCTCATTTTGTTCTACCTTTCCTTCATTCAGGAGGACTTGGTTTTCGGGAATCTTCTGGAAACCTGCCGTAGCCTCCTTCGCCAATTTCCACAGAAGCCCACCGTTCTGCGCCACATTACGGCTTTCAGCCCCATTTGTATAAACCTTTGCTCCCGTCTGTCTTTCAAGGGCATCGGCAGCAATATGCCAACGGCGAATATCGTTCCAGCGAGTACCTTCAAAACATAATTCCCAACGGCGTTCATTCTGCAATGCAGCCAACGAATATGTACCAATAGGTTCAAGTCCGGCACGACTACGCACTCTGTTTATACCGGAAACATCTTCCTTCAATTCAGACTGCATCAACAATACATCCGCAAAACGAATCAAAACCAAATCATGAATAGAACCGGTTTGCATCAGATTATCATTAATCCAGCCGTCGGCACCATACATTATCTTCTCAAATACCGGCTCAATCGTTTTATTTCCAGCCGCATCCGTACTATAAGCCATGATAGAACCTATTTTCATCTGATAATAATCCGTTTCTTGGATAAAGCCGTCACCACCACCTTTATTATAACTCGGCATATCCTCCGTCTTGAATACGGAGGCCGGACGACGGGCATCATCTTGTTCTGCCACACTCCAATCATTATAAAAATTGGGAGCTACAGGACCGGCACCCCATCCTTGTCCGAAGGGGAAAGAATTGGCCTGATCATTGCCACGTACACCAAAATGCAGAGCATAACCGTTACCATAACCGATAGTAGTGCTCCAAGATGCAAGTTTATTATATTTAATGGCAAACATGGATTCGGGATTTACCGCTGCATCATCTTCTACCCACTTCAATCCCTGACCGGCAGTAAACGGAAAATCTTCTACCGTACATTTATTGGTATATGCCCACAAATTACGAAACTCAGGAACAAGACTATAACCAGAATTATTCACACAATCATCAATATACCCAACCACATCCTGCTTGGTCAAAGTTGTCCCATCAGGCAAATCAACTGAAGTCAACGGACTATAGTTCGTACTAACCAAATCGTTCAGAGTTTCACCATTGCCATACATACCAGTATAATACAACCAAGCACGTCCTAACATAGCTTCAGCCGTATATTTATCAACATGCCCATCCGACTTGCGAACAGCCGGCATATTTGCAGCCGCATCGCGAAGATCCTGCAGAATCTGCCCCCAGATAACAGCGGCAGTCGGAGGAGTAGTATCTTTGGGCAACAAAGCAGTAATCACCAAAGGTACGCGCCCATACATGGAAGCCAACTCGTAGTAATAAAAAGCACGAAGGAACTTGGCTTCGCCCTCAGCCTGCGCTCTTACTTCCGGATCCATTTCAATACCAGCAAGAGCCTCCAACAACGTATTGGCACGGTTGATTCCTTGATAGCGAGCCACCCAGTAGTCCTGCGTAGCATTTGTACCCGTATTACAAATAAGGTCCAAAGATTGCATCAACTTATCATTGGGACCACCACCACCCAACATATCATCGCAAGCCAGCAGAGAATTATACAAGAAAGACTGCTGTGGAAAAGCATTGACATTATTCAGGTTCTGATATATGGCAGCTAAAGCCTGATTGGCATCTTCAGCCGTTTTAGGAAAATTGGTCGTATCTTTTTCCGTCAGACTCATCGAGTCCAAGCTACAAGAAGCAAACATTCCTGCTATCATCAAAGCTGCACCTATTAAATATGCTATTTTTTTCATCGTGTATCAATTTTAGAATTTAACATTAACACCTACCATATAAGTACGAGGTTGAGGATAGTTACCTACATCAACACCGGTTACCCACGGTTCTTTGTCATTGAGGGCTCTACCATTCTCCGGATCCATCCCTTTATAACCGGTAAAAGTAAATAGATTCTGTGCAGCAGCATACACACGAAGTTGCTGGAACGGACAGTTCTTCCAAATTCTCTTGAAATCGTATCCTATAGTCAGATTTTGAATGCGAACATAGTCGGCATCATCAATATAAATATCTGAAATGGCCTGGAAATTCTGTCCACTATTTCCCGGCGCAAGCAGCGGATATCTGTTTGAGGTTCCTTCGCCATGCCAGTAATCGTAAACTTCCGTCGTATAGTTTTCATACTGTCCGTCTGAGAACTTTCGCCAAGAGCGAGCTACCTGTGCACCAAAAGCGCCATAGGTTGTTACAGAGAAATCAAATCCTTTATATTCCGCACTTAACGTAAGACCCATTGTCACGTCAGGATGAGGATTACCCAAATCAGTCTTATCGTCATCATTAATCACCCCATTTCCATCAACATCCACAAACTTCAAATCACCCGGTTTAATACTTGCACCTTGCTTAGAGTTTGCCGCATTTCCTTTACAATTCTGGTCAAGATATGCCTGCAAGTCATTCTGGTTCTGAATGACACCATCCGTCTTATAACCATAAAAATAGCCAATAGGATGTCCTTCTTCCATACGGACAAACCGACCCGTACTTTGAGCCAACAAATCATTACCGCCTTCAATAAAATGATTGGCGTTATTAACCTCCGTTACTTCATTCTTATTATAGGCCATATTGACATTCACCCCATACTTGAACTCCTTACCAATCTGATCTCTCCAGCCCATTGAAAGTTCAAGGCCAGTATTCTTTACCGTACCAGCATTTTGATATTGAGTAGCGAAACCGGAAGCCGCATTGGTACCCACTTCCACTAACAAGTCTTTCGTCTGCTTGCTATACCAGTCCATGGTAAAACTCAGACGGTTATCCAAGAAACGGGCATCAATACCGATATTGGTCTGTTCTGAAGTTTCCCATGTCAAATCGGGGTTAGCCAAACGATTCGGGTAAGCTCCGGTTGTACCTCCATTCTTATCCGAGCCAAATGTATAAAGACCATAATCGCCAAACTCGTAACCGGCACGCCAATTTGAATTAGGGATATTGTCATTACCATTCTGTCCCCAACCAGCACGGACTTTCAAGAAACCAAGCCAAGAAGCAGTATTCTTCATAAAAGCCTCGTTTGAAATAACCCAACCAGCAGAGAATGATGGGAAATATCCCCATTGATTGCCTTTCGCAAACTTAGACGAGCCATCGGCACGAATGATAGCAGAAAACATATAAGTTTCCTTAAAGTCATAATTCAAACGTCCAAAATAAGACATCTTAGAACCATAATCCGAGGGATAACCATTTACTGTAGCAGTAGCTTTACGTTCTGTATTATGCAAATAAGCATGTGTAAAGTCACCAAAAGCACTATTATAACCGGTTGCCTCTACTGATTCGCCATAAGTTGGTCTTGATTTAGAATACTCTGTACCAGCCAAAACATCAAAATGATGTAAGTCTGTAATATCAAACCGATAACTCAACGTATTAGTCAAACTCCAGTTCCAACCCAAAGACACGTTATTTATCGTTTGGTCTTTATCACGGCTATCTCCCTGATTATTAATTTGGTAAACGGGAAGATATGAACGCCATGAACTTGACCATTGTTTGTAACTAACCTGACCTTTATAAATAAGATTCTTAAGTGGTTGTACTTCCAGATATGCCGCTGTGTTCAGATTAAAATTCTTATTCTTATTATTCCCAGCCTGATTATATACCATGTGAGCCATCGGATTAGAAGCATATGCAGTATAATCAAGTATACCATTAGCACTCGTTCCAAAATTCTTCAAATCATCATACATGAAGAAATCACCATTTTCATTATATACAGGAATCAGAGGAATAGCACGCAAAGCATTAGAAAGGTCATTCGAATATTGATTACCTAACTGCACACCTTGATTCTGTTTGTGCTGATAATATATATTCTCACCAAACTTTATCACATCCACATCTCCCTTACGATATATCACATGCTCAGAATTAATGCGGAAAGTAAAACGACGATAGTCAGTCTTCACCGGACCACCGAATGCACCATCCTGATACTGATAGCCTATACCTGTCGAAAATTTGGAGAATTCAGAACCACCTGTTACATTCAACGCATGATTAGTAACCACAGCATTTTTATTCCGGAATTCTTTTACCCAATCTGTACCAGGATTGGTACCATTCTGATAAGCAGTCAGCAAATCAGCATCTACGAATTTTGACCAATCATACGGTTGGCCTCCATTATTATAGGCCACTTGATCCATTACCGCCATATATTCTTTGGCATTCAGCATATCAGGCATCTTATATATATTTGCCCAACCTATGTTTCCATCATAAGATACAGAAACCTTTCCTACCTTACCCTGCTTTGTAGTAATAAGGATAACGCCGTTGGCACCGCTCGAACCGTAAATTGCACAAGATGCAGCATCTTTCAACACGTCAATACGTTCAATATCGGCAGGATTCAAGGCGTTAATATCGCCACCGGCTACACCATCAATGACGTAAACTGGAGCTGTATTTCCGTTAGTACCAGCACCACGAATATTAATTTTAAACCCATCACCCGGCTGACCGGAAACGGCCTGAATGTTTACACCCGGAGACTGGCTTTGTAAAGCGCCCAATGCCTGCGTGGTATTTAATTTTGCGATGTCTTCGCCTTTTACTTCAACCGTAGCACCCGTCACCAGTTTCTTCTTCTGTACACCGTAACCCACTACGACTACTTCATCCAACAATTCCGTATCTTCCTTTAGCTGAATCTTGAAACTAGTCTGGTTACCTACCACGATTTCTTGCGGCTGATAACCGATAAAAGACACTACAATCGTGGCTCCCGGCTGAACATTCAATGTGAAATTACCGTCAATGTCGGGAATAACACCATTTGTGGTGCCTTTTTCCAACACATTGGCACCGATAACCGGTCCCATTGCATCTGTTACAGTACCTGTGATTTTTTTTGCTTGCTGCACAGCATCTATTGCATCGACCGATGCGGCGAAAAGTTGCGGAGTATAAGCCAGGCTGACAGCCGAACAGATACCCACGAGCAGCGCGGTTCTTCTGAAATTTAAATTCATACTTGTATTTTTCTTAGATTAATGAATTGGTATTGCCTGACGGCATCTACCGTTTAATATAAGGCTAAACTTCTCTTTTTGAGGAAAAATCAGATATACCTTATTCTATAAAGTGGTCGGTATACATATCACTCCTTTCTCATAGGCATTTTTCATTTCATTAGCGGTTAAACATTATATGATTATTATCAAATTTTAGTTAGGCTTGACAAAAGTAGACTTTTAGCAGCAAACATTATAATACTATTTTATCAAATAATAATATTTGGTTAATATCCATTACTACAAAAAGTCATTTCTTCAGTTCGTCCCGTACCATTCTTCCCCATTCCTTCATATCTGCATCTTTCCAGTTTCCCTCGGAAGAAGCCGACGGATAGAACATGGAGCAAGTCTCATCCTTGTCAGACAAAGACCAGGCCACCCAGCTGATGGAATGCCGCTGCATCCAGTCCAGCCAATTCCCCCACTCTTCTTTACTGATGGGGCCGTCCCCGCTTGCCTCCATACCGGCGCATTCGGAAACGAAAATCGGCAAGCCCTTGCCCAAAGCATAGTCGGCGCGGTCGCAGCCACTGTCCGTGGGTATTGGCATAAAAGTGAAGTGTATACATTATATTGTCATATACGGTAATAGGATCGTCCGCTGCCAAATGGATGTCCTGGTCCCAATGCGGACAACCAACGAGGATAACGGCATCCGGTTCTATGGCACGAATCGTCTTGATAACCTCCACAGAGTATGACTTCACCTGCTCCCAACTGTCTTCCACCGGTTCGTTGAAAACCTCATAGATGACATTAGGAACCCCTTTGTAACGGGTAGCCATTTGGGTGAAGAACTCCTTTGCTTCTTCCTGCCGCAGATTGTGGCTATGCCAGTCGATGATGACGTAAACGCCGTTCTCGATAGCAGCATCCACCACTTTCGTAACACACTCAATACCGAACTCGGGCTTGTTCACATAGCAGGCGCTATCCAAATCCACTCCCATAGAGGCCCGAAGCACTTGTGCGCCCCAGTCATTGACCAGATAAGCAACCGAAGAGGCATTGTAGAAACGGGGCCAGAACTGATGCCAGCCATAGCTGACACCGTGCAATACCACCGTGTCTCCTTCGGTATTCATCAACTGCGTACCATTGACCACCAATGCCGGTAGCGTTTCCTTTACATTTTCATTCTTCGACGGGTTTGTTCCACAACCAATGGTCATACCTAGGCAACAAACCGCCAACATAACTTTCCATATGCTTTTCATATCATACTTAGTATTTAGAGTAATAATCTTTCTTATATAACGGTACAAACGCTTTGTACACGCTTACATTCTAATTTTCAGGCAGGGATTACACGGAAAAGCACGGATAGGTTCAATTTTGCAGCTTCCGGTTTTCCGCTTTAATTATTTCAATAGTGCTGTCTGTGGCAAAGACAGAGTTCAGTCCTTGTTGTTCTTGAGCCGGGTCACCGGTATAGTCATCTCCCTTTTCCCAGAATACATGGTCGGGATTTTGTCCGGCAAAACCACCCCATGCCCAGAAGTTGCATCCGGCAAAGAGTCCGCCGCTCTCACGGTCCTGGCGGATGAGGTCGAATACATAACGGTAATATTCATCGCGGGCAGTGGTCGGTGCCTCTTTGGAGAAGCTGAAACCGTCACGGGGAAAACCGAATTCCTCCAAAACGATCGGCTTGCTGTACTTCCGGGCAATGACCATGTGGTCATCTATATACTTCTTAGTATTTTCCTTGGCACGCGGAAGAAGTTCCGTCAGGCTGTCAGCCTTCACCCAGCCCCAGTTGTAGGGCCAGATGTGGATATTCAGATAATTGATGTTGGGGTCGGCATGAATCTTCTCGAAAAGATTCATGTCCATTTCGCATCCCCACGCGCCCTCACTGCCGGAAGACACCATGTGGTTCGGGTCGAGGGACTTGATTTGTGCAGCTACATCGGCCATCCAACGGGCAAACGGCTCCTTGTTCTCGTCAGAGAAAGCGCGAGGCTCGTTACCAATCTGCCAAGACATAATAGTGGGGTCATCCACATATTTTATCTGATTATACCTATTGGTGCGTGAAACAATATAATTGACATGATTGGCAAACAAGGCCTTCGCGCTGTCCGATTGGGGGAACTGCTTGACATACTCCATATAGGCGGGCCATCCGTCTACGGCAGGTACCACGGCATCACCGTGTCCGGACCATTGCAGGTAAACGGAATAGCCACCGCTCCATTCCCAGGAATTGTTCAAATAGAGGACAGCTGTCATATCACGTTCACGCAGTTCATTCATAAAATAATCCAATCCGGCTAAAATAGTATCATTATAGACGCCCGGTGCCACTTGTAAAGAGGGCTCTACCCGCGTCTTTATGCCATTTTCACCGTCAGCACCCACCAATACGCGCAGGTTGTTGATGCCAATGCTTTTCAGAAAGTCCAGCTCCTTATGCAACCGTTCACGATTGCCGCCTTCACCTTCGGAACCAAGAATGGCACCGTACCAGAAATTGGCACCTACAAAATAATAGGGTTTTCCGTCGCGAACGAACTGTCCATCGGCATTGACCTTAATAAACGAATGCTCCGCAGGCTTAGGGGCACATGCTCCCAAAAGGAATAAAAGTACTGTCAGTAAAAGGAATTGTTTCTTCATATTATCAGTTTTTAAGCGATACACAAAGATACGCGGCTCATATCATAAAAAATGATACTATATTATCAGATTAATGTGCCAATGTGATTAATCACATTGGCACATCAAGTTGTCTCCGTATCCAGTCCAGCCATTCATCCCACTGTTCCTGATACCAATAATGCCCGGTTTCCAGATAAGGATGCAATTCCTTCGGAGAAGCAATCACATTGTAGGCTGCATACATGGAAGTGGGAGGACAGACCTCATCGTTATACCCCCAACTGAACCAACCGGGCACATTCAGCAGGCGGGCAAAGTTTGCCGTATCATAATAGCGTACCGTTTCAAGCTGCTTTTCATCGGGAGCACCGTAATAATAGAAATAATGGGGCCAGCCGCAAGCACGCTTCTTGAAGAATGCTTCGTGGTCGCATAAGGCAGGATGAACTGCCGCCAGAAAAGTAACGCGTGAATCAAGAGCCGCCGTAATCACAGACAAGGCACCGCCCCGGCCGGAG
>ENA-OOZQ01002197-OOZQ01002197.1-human-gut-metagenome-genome-assembly--contig:-NODE-2197-length-10481-cov-2.926818_pt1 | contig 10481 bp, 10 predicted proteins | sample MGYA00241188_ERZ501399 | MGnify/ENA primary metagenome ERZ501399 (study PRJEB25962, sample SAMEA2042658) | human gut metagenome | biome: human gut; feature: human-associated habitat; material: faeces... | reverse complement strand
GCAGGAAAGATGCGGCGGCTACGACTGTTCAATGACAGTAGAATTTATGCGTGCATTTGCATTTAACGCACAAATCACACTTCACCTCAAATCTGTTTACGGTGACAACTCTCACCACATCACAGAGGCTTTGTACAAGGCTTGCGCACACGCACTCCGTCTTGCAGTAAAGCAAAATTCTTCAAATGTACTTCTTTCTACTAAAGGAGTGTTATAATGATTATTTTACCCGCTATTGACATAAAAGACGGCAATTGTGTCCGTCTTTTCAAGGGCGATTATGCAACCGTTCAGAAGGTAGCAGAGTCCCCTTATATTGCCGCTCAGGGCTTTGCTGACGCAGGTGCAGAGTGGATGCATATGGTTGACCTTGACGGTGCAAAAGATGCAAAGCTTGTTAATGCCGATCTTATTGCGGATGTTGCAAAAGCCTCGGGACTTTCTGTTGAGGTCGGCGGAGGAATCCGTGATATGAAAGCGGTTGAATATTATCTTTCAAGAGGAATAAACCGTGTTATTCTCGGTTCAGCCGCAGTTAAAAATCAGCAGCTTGTTATTGATGCCGTAAAAGAATACGGTGAGAGAATTGTAGTTGGTATTGATGCAAAGGACGGCATGGTTCGTGCAGAAGGCTGGATTGACAATTCGGAAATCAACTACATTGAGCTTGCAAAGCGTATGGAAGATGTCGGAGTAAAGACTATTGTGTTCACAGACATTGATCAGGACGGTACTCTTGCAGGTCCTAACCTTAAACAGCTTGATGATCTTGCTCACGAAGTCAGCTGTAATATTATCGCAAGCGGTGGTGTTGCAGGTCTCAAGGATATCATAAATCTTGCAGAACTCGATGTCTATGGTGCAATCTGCGGCAAGGCTATCTACACAGGTTCGCTCGATTTGAAACAGGCGATTGAAGTAACAAATAAAATCTGAGGTAATTATGGATCTTGATAAATATTTTGTAAAATCCGAACTTATTCCCGCAATTATTCAGGAAAAGTCAACGGGTGAGGTACTTATGCTTGCATATATGAACCGTGAAAGTATGCAAAAAACTTTTGAAACCGGTTACACATGGTTCTGGTCAAGAAGCCGTCAGGAGCTTTGGAACAAGGGTGCAACATCAGGTCATTTACAAAAGGTAATTGACATATATGCCGACTGCGACGACGATACATTGCTCATCACAGTTGAACAGACAGGTGCGGCCTGCCACACGGGAAATCATTCCTGCTTTTTTAAAAAATTAAAATGAGGAGAATTTTAATATGAACGACAAAGAAGTTCTTGAAGCACTTTATGCTACAGTAGAAAACAGACGAGATAATCCAAAAGAGGGTTCATACACTTGCTACCTTCTTGATAAAGGAATTGATAAGATTCTTAAAAAAGTAGGCGAGGAGTGCAGTGAAACAATCATTGCGGCAAAAAATGATGATAACAGCGAAACTGTTTATGAAATTGCAGACCTTATCTATCATCTTACTGTAATGATGGTAAAGCTCGGCATTCCGCTTGAAGATGTTCTTGCCGAACTTGACAAGAGAAGCGAAAAGACAGGAAACCTTAAAAAGTTCCATGTTGTTGACAAAAATTCATAACTAAAAGCACAAACAAAAAGGCCCTATGACTTTGGTCATAGGGCTTAACAGTATGTATATATTATTTTTATGCATTAACAAAAGCAAATTTAGAAATCGCCTGTTTGAGATTATCATCAGGTTCTGATTCAAGAAGAAGTTCAATCGGAATTTTTTCGTCAATTGCAAAAAATCCCATCAACGAATGAGCATCAACAGTATTATCGCCGTTTCTTAGCATCATTACTGTATCCGGAAAGTGAGCAAGAGTTTCAAACATATCGATCATTTCTTTTTTATTTTTAACGGAAACCGGTACAGAAAACAAGATCTCACCTCCATTGTTCATCTTGTTTATATTTTATCATTAATTTTTGTCTAAATCAACAACGAATTAATGAATTTTTGCAATTTCAACTATTTACCCAAAAAAGGATGGTTAGTGAATGAATTTTAATATAATTACACTCGGCTGCAAGGTTAATCAGTATGAATCACAGGCAATGCGTGAAGATATGCTGAAGAACGGATTTCTTCTCTCGGATGACAGGGACAGGGCAGACATAACAATCGTTAACAGCTGTACGGTAACATCCGTAAGTGACGCAAAAAACCGCAAGATTCTCAATCGTGTCCGCCGTGAAAATCCTGACGGAATTGTTATTCTTACCGGCTGTATGCCACAGGCTTTCCCCGAAGAAAGCGAGAACTTTTCAAATTGCGATATCGTACTCGGCAATGCAAAGAGAGCCGAACTCGTTCCTTCAATTTACAAGTTTCTCGAAGAAAAACAGAAATTTGTTCATATAACAGAGCATACCGGAAAAGGCGAAAAATACGAAAATCTTTCCGTATCGTCACTCGGAGAGCATACAAGAGCTTTCATTAAAATTGAGGACGGTTGCAACAGATTTTGTTCTTACTGCATTATTCCGTATGCAAGGGGCAGAGTGCGTTCAAAATCTCTTGAAGATTTAAAGGCAGAGCTTATTCAGGTTGCCGCAAACGGTTACCGTGAGGTTGTTCTCGTTGGTATTAACCTTTCCGCCTATGGACTTGACGAAGATTTTGATCTTGCAGATGCTGTAGAATGTGCTTGTTCCGTTGACGGAATCGACCGTGTAAGACTCGGGTCAATCGAACCGGAAAGAATGGATAAAGAAATGATTGCCCGTCTTGCTGCACAGCCAAAGTTCTGTCCGCAGTTTCATCTTTCACTGCAGAGCGGTTGCGATAACACACTCAAAGCAATGAACCGTCACTACAATTGTGCAGAATACGCTGAAATTGTTACAAATCTCAGAAACGCTTTTGAAAACAGTTCTATGACAACCGATGTAATGGTTGGATTTGCAGGTGAAACAGAGGAAGATTTCAACGCATCTCTTAATTTTGTTAAGTCAATCGGCTTTGCAAAGGTGCATATCTTCCCGTATTCACGCCGTAAAGGTACTGTTGCCGATAAAGCACCAAATCAAATTGATCCCCAAATCAAAGAGCAGAGAGCCAAAATTATGGAGCAGGTCTGCGATGAAACCAGAAGGGAATTTCTCAAAGAGCAGGTTGGCCTTTGTGAATCTGTTCTCGTTGAAAGACTTCGTCACGGTTATCTTGAGGGTTACACAAAGAACTACACGCCTGTTCATATTAATTCCGAAGATACAAGTCTTTGCGGTAAAATTATTGATGTGAAAATTACAAAATCATTTGATGACTACTGCGATGCTGAATTAGTTTAAAGCGTTAATCAGATTATTAATCTCTTTTTTTGCAGTATCATCCTCAAGGCTATTATAGCTGTAAAGCATAAAGCCCCTGACAGATTTGTTGTTACGCAAAATATCGTATTCATCGGCAAGAATACTGTTACTTAAAAGCCATGTTTCTTCGTCATATTCGCCGTTACCTGCCTTATAACCGCCAAGACCTACATACAGTTTTACATTTTCGTCAAAATCAAGAGATGTCCAGCTGTCAAGGCAGTCTTCAAAAGTCAGAGCAGGATTTTCAAGGCTAAAGTAAATTTGCGGACAGATGTAATCTGCAAAGCCTTTACAGATACACCACGATTTTACATCGGCATACAATCCGTCATTGTTACCTATATTGCCTTGCGGTGATATGCCGAACTCAACTGACGAATCCACACTTTTTATTGTTCTGTAAACCTTACAAATCAGCGTATTTACATTTTGCATTCGCCAATTATCAAGACTCATAGAGTTTTCTTTACCGTATTTTTCAATATAAGCCTCATACTGCTTTTTATCAAAACTCTCATCCTCAGTAGGGTAGAAATAGTCGTCAAATTGTATCCCGTCAACATCATAATTTTCCGCAATTTCCTTTACACCGTCACAAACCAGCTGTTGTGCAGTTTCATTTGACGGATCAAGGAAAATCCCGTTATCGGTTTTTATACCTATTTCGGAATTCTTTATGTAAGGATTGTTGTCTGAAAGTTTTTTCGGAGTTTCATTTGAACTGACTCTGTATGGATTAATCCACGCATGAATTTTCAAATTGTTTTCTTTGCATATATCACACATAATTTGCAGTGCGTCATATTGAGGATTTTCACCCTGCGTACCCGTGAGAATATGTGACCACGGAAAATAGCTTGACTTATATAATGCGTCACAAAAGGGGCGTACCTGTACAATAAGCGTGTTGAAACCGCTTTCACGGCATTTTTGTGCTATTTCGGTAAATTTATCTTCAAACGCTTTTTGTGTTTTTGAGCTTTCATTTTCCATAGAAAGCTCCATATATGATACCCACACGCCACGCATTTCTTCATCACTTTCGGGTGTGTCGGCGGTTGCCTTTGATGATAAAGCTGCAATATTGTTGATATCATTCTGCTTTTTCGGCGGTTTCTCTCTTGTAAATGAGCTTATGCAGATAACGGTTAACATAGCTATTACAGATACAATAATCGGAACAATCTTTTTGTTTTTCAATCAAATCATCCTTTGGAGTTCTCATGGAAATTTTCATCATATACATTTGCATCATCAGCCTGATATCAATTATTGTAACAGTCTGTGACAAATACTTTGCAATTCACCGCAAATGGAGAGTACGAGAAAGCACATTGCTGATTCTCTCCGCACTCGGAGGAAGTGTTGCAATGTACATTACAATGCAATTAATCAGACACAAAACAAGACACATTAAATTTATGCTTGGCATACCGATAATATTTATTATTCAGCTGATAATTCTGTTTTTTGTTTGGAGGATGATTTATGTCTGACAGACTGTATTTTTCCGTACCTGACGAATGTGACAATATGCTTGCTCAAAGATTTCTGCGTGATAAATGCGGTCTTTCTGCAAGAATAATAACACGACTGAAAAGAGAAAAAGACGGTATTTTGATGGACGGGAAAATTTTAAGAACAATTGACTGTGTGCAAAGCGGAAAAACCGTTTCAATTGCAATTCCCGATGAAAAATGTGAAATTGAACCGACAAAGGGGACACTTGATATAAGATATGAGGATGAACATTTTCTTGTGGTAAACAAACCGCATTCCATGCCTGTTCATCCTGTAAAGCAGCACCAAAGCGATACGCTTGCAAATATTGTTTCGTACTATTGCAGTCAAAACGGCAAGCCGTTTGTATTTCGGGCAATTAATCGACTTGACAAGGATACCTCAGGACTTGTTCTCATTGCCAAAAACCGTTTTACAGCCAATGCCGTAAAAAATAAAACGCACAAAGTCTATTACGCTTTATGCGAGGGCGAAATAAATATTGAAGGTATAGTTGATAAGCCAATGGATTTGCGTGATGATTCCAAAATGGTGCGAATTGTCCGTGATGACGGAATGAAAGCAGTTACGCACTACAAACCGCTTGTTGCAACAAAAGATTTTACATTGCTTGAATTGTGGCTTGAAACCGGCAGAACACATCAAATTCGGTGTCATATGGCTTATTTAGGGCATCCGCTTATGGGTGATGACTTGTACGGCGGAAAACTTGATAAAATTTCAAGGCAGGCACTTCATTGTGCAAGGCTTGAATTTTATCACCCGATAAAAAATGAATACATTACGGTTACTGCCGAAATTCCCGAAGATATGCGGTCTGTAATAAACAACAAAGAGGATTGAACAATAAAAAGTTCAATCCTCTTTAAAACTTACAAACTTTTATTGACAATGCCTGGACAAAAAAATCTATGTGCGTTCCTCACACTTGCAATGACAGCAACTTTATTTGCCGGTTGTTCAGGAAATTCCGACTCATAGGATTGTACTACTATCTTCCAAACGGTTTGCAACAGTGGGCTTTTGTATATCTTATATTTGGTCTGTTTGTACCGATATTAATTAGCATTATTTTAAATAAAATCTGTCATATTGCACAAAAACATATAGTGAAATTTTGTAACAAATAATATCTAAAAATCATTGCGTTTATATATTTGATATGTTAAAATTGTCTTACAAGATAGATAAATTGATTAATAAATGTAATTACAATACCAAAGCTATATTGCAAATATAAAATATTGGAAACTGCTTAATTTTAAATTACAGAAGTAGCGAATTGATTTAAAAATATAAAATCAATTTTAAAACTTATTTCAGTATGTTGTGTTTAAATGACAGTTAAAGTATTAATATTTTTAAATAAAATTTTTAGCAATTAAAATAAGTATGAAAGGAGGTAAGTCCAATGGTTTAATGTCTTAATCGTTGTTTCAACTGAAAATTATATTAATAATATTTTAACATAACAAAGGAGGAACTCTTTATGAAACACAAGATAAGAAAAATAACAACAACAATGTTAGCTACAATATGTGCTTTTTCATCAGTTGCGGCTATAAGCGCTAGCGCAGCTTCCAGTACAAGATATGCAGAAATGAGTAATGGTTATACAGTATCATCAACGGCTTCATATTCAGGTAACACAACTAGTGGAAAAGGAAGTGTTACTAATGGCGGACCGTGTTCAATAAAGGTTTGGGTGTATGGATATTACAAATCCGGTAGTTATGTGAAGTTATCGTGCAATTCGTATGATAGCGTTGATAATAACAAGAGCCTTACGGTTACTACAAACGGTTATTATACTTTAGTAGGCTCAAAATGTATTTCTCAATTTGATAGTGCAACAACTGTATCTGCTACAGTCGGCAAAACAGCATAAGTTTGTGAGCCCACCCGAATGTAGCGGGTGGGCTCTGAGGTGTTTATATGAAAATTATGATTAAAAAATACACTGCATTTTTGTTTCTGATTTCATTTGTTTTTTTGTGCGGATGTAATCAAAAAATGAGTATCGACAGTTCTGATACATATGTTCCTAATCAGGACAGTCAGGAGAATTTTATAAGGTACGGCAGTCAGCTCTATTTTGCAGATACTCATACGGGCATTTACTTTTTAAATTCAGATAACGGATTTTTGTATGTGATTGATAAGGAAACGCATAGTTGTCAACCTTTGTGCAATCGAAGTGATTGTATGCATGACAAAGAAACCTCGTTTGAGAAAAAGAAAGAGTGTACAGCATTTTTAAATACATATTTCAGAAGTCTTGTTTACTACAATGACTGCATTTATTTTCAATCGGTCGAGGATAAAACCGACAAAGACGGTGTAACTTATGAATTAAATGAAATTTGCAAAATTTCAACTGACGGAACAAATCGTGAGGTTTTATATTCGACAAGGGATTATACAATTTGGGACTTTAAAATTCACAGAGGATATATTTATTTTGACGGAAGTAAAAAAGATAACGAAGGAGCGGCAGAAGGCAGTAATATGGCACTTTACAAGGTTTCTGCCGATGGTAAAGGAAACACAGATGAGTTACTGCCGTACTATAAATACGATATACTTAATGGTATGAGTGTATGTGACACCAGATTCTACGGCAATCATCTTTTTTTATGGATAACAAAGCTTGACGGTACCAAGGAAAACAGCTACTTGATAAACTATGATTTACAGACCGATAAATGGGAAAATCTCAGTGAAAAGTTGGAAGTAAATATAAATTCAATGTTTACAATTTTCAATGATAAGCTGATTTTCGCAAACGGAAGTAAGGTGTATGAGTGCGATTTTAACGGAGAAAATCAAAAGAAAATTCTTGATTGTTCTGATTTGATTGCAGGTTATCAATACTACACTCCTTTTACAAATGACGGTGAAAATCTGATAATTTCAGCTGCTAATGATGATAATGAGGCTGATAAGTTGATTTTCTGTGATAAAAGCTATAAGGCAACTTTAAAGAAAATGCCGTTTGAATTTACTGCCGAAATAGGTTTTGACAGCAGTTGTTTTATTGATTACAACGAAGAAGAAAAAACACTTTATTATATTGATAAAAATAACACAGAAAATGCCGATGAAATTTATACTTTTGAGTAACAGATGAATTTATGAAACTCTTTATTTATGAACTGAAAAAGATACTTAATAAAAAAATATTTTTTGTTGTTTTATTGCTCTGCCTTGCAATCAACGGCTTTTTATTATATTCATCGCAAAATACCGAAGAAAACAGCATTAGAATCACTTATTCCAATGAGTATACTAAAATGCTCAATAGTTATTCTTCAATGTCTTTGAATGACGCTGAAAAGCAAATTGACAATGAACTGCTTGCATATGAAATTTTTAGTAGACTTGAAAATCTTGCACAGACTGATAACGAGGAACTTATTGAAAATTACACATATGAACTTGATGAGTATCGAAAGAGTAATCCGGATGCGTATCAAAAGGCTGTTGAAATGAGTGAAAAAGGCGGAGATAACTTTTGGAAAAACAGTTTTCTCTATAATATTTCACAGCAGATTGAGTATATAAATTCCTATCCGGATTTTATTGACAAAATGTATGACAGGGCAAAGGCGCAGTCGTCCTCTTCAATTTTTGGCGATGAAAGTTCTTTTTCATATAAAAATCTTTACAAAACATCCAACGATTATTCAGGATTAAAAAACACCAAGCTAAGCCTTGTAAATTCTGATGCTTTTATTGCAACAACAGAATACAGCTTAACCGATATTTTTATAATCGCCATTGTGTTTTTGCTTTGCGTTTATCTTTTTCAATATGAGCGTGAAAAAGGACTGTATTCGTTGGTACGATGTACAAAATTCGGCAGATTCAAAACTATAATTTCAAAATTCATGTTGCTTTTTGTACTGTCAGCTGTTGTATCAATATTATTCATTTTTTGCAATTTTATCATAAACACTTTCCTGTATGGCAGTACCGATTTAAGCGTAAATATTCAATCAATTTCCGAGTTTCGCAACTGTACCCTTACAGTTACAGCAGGTCAATTTTTGATTTTGTTTGCATTTGCAAAAATAATGGGGACTTTTGTTATTTCATCGTTTTTGGCTCTTGTATTTATTATCTTTTCAAGTTCTGCAACGATGTATCTTACAGGGCTCGTAATAATTGGTGCAGAGTATTTGCTCTATACCTTGATTGGACAGAACTCTTTTTTGAACCTTTTAAAGTACATTAATATTTTCTATATTCTTGACGGCGGGGAATTTTTTGGAAGTTATCTGAATCTTAATATTTTTTCAAATGCAGTAACTTCGATTCCGATTGCATTTGCCGTTTTTGGTACAGTATTTCTTTTGTGTACGGTGTTTTCCTGCATATTATTTTGCAAACGCAATCAACAGAAGACTGCCGGCATTTTTTCAAGACTGCTTGAAAAGTTTAAATCAAGATTTTTTACATTAAACGGCAGTACCGGCGTTTTTAAAGGCGAAGTTTTTAAATTTACTATTCAAAATAAAATGGCTGTTATGATTGTTTTGTTTGTGCTTTTTGCAATTATTTCATCGTTCGGAACGGTTCGTTACCCTTATTCAGAAAATTCGGATGCTGACTACAAAGCGTATATGGAATATCTTGAGGGTGACATAACTTCGGAAAAGGAAAACTATATTTTGAAACAGCAAAATTATTTTAACAACTTGCAACAACGCATGGGCGAAATTGCTGAAAATAGTGAGCTTTCCGAAAATGCAAAACAGGCTATGTCCAAGTCGATTGAAAATATTTTAAACAGCAAAGGGATTGCATTTGAAAGAGTAATCGAACAATACAATCGACTCCTTGAACTAGATAAAAAGGGCATAGATGCAAAATTTATTGATGAAAACATCTATAAAAGTTTTGTTTCAAGTAAAACAAGGGAATGGAACGATTTTGCTTTGCTTTGCCTTGTTCTTGTGATAGGTGTTCCTTATGTATTTTCACCCGAGTATAAAAATGGTATGATCAACCTTATTCGTACTACTGAAAACGGTAAAACAAAACTGTTTTTTGGAAAAATAGTAGTGGAGTGTATATATTTGTTAATAGCATTTACAGCTCTGTATGTGCCGTATTTTGTAAGATTTATAAATACATACGGTGCGAACAGTTTGAATACACCCTTAGTATGTATTTTTGAAAATGTTCAAGAAACATCTTTTAGTGTGATAAATGCGGTAGTTGTCAATCTCATTTGTTACTTTTTGCTTGCAACAGCAGTAACATTTGTTATTACAGCAGTTTCAATTTTTACCCGTAGCAGTATGTTTACAATGGTGGTTTCAACTGTTTTAGTTATATTACCATTGCTTGCTTTGTATTCGATTGAAAATGTAAGAATAGGTTATTGGGTTGTAAATTCCCATATTATAGCTATCGTTATGACTTGCTTGCTGAGTATCTTAATTGCAATTGTCACACTTGAAATTTCTAAATTAAAATTTACCGAAACAAGAATATGGAGGCGAATAAATGCCAAAGCTTGAGATTAAAGGTATTACAAAAGTCTATAAAAAAGGAGCGGTAAAGGCGCTTGATAATTTCAGCGTTACCTTAACTCCGGGAGTATACG